>SAMEA3663028__coassemble_53_pt1 | contig 72215 bp, 50 predicted proteins | sample SAMEA3663028__metabat2_high_PE_039 | metagenome-assembled genome bin SAMEA3663028 (sample SAMEA3663028) | pig gut metagenome | biome: pig gut; feature: pig-associated habitat; material: faeces | place: France | collected 2012 | reverse complement strand
GGAGGTCTCGAGTTCAATTCTCGATCCCGCTACAAAAAAGCAATTACTTCTTAGTAATTGCTTTTTTTATTTTATTTGCCTTTATTATTTTATTTTCCTTGATTATTGTAGCTCCTATTATTATTGAAATTGCCTTTATTATTGTATTTTATCGTGCTTGTGGTTGCTTGATAATAAGCCACATGCAGCCATTATATCTTCGCCTCTTGAGCGGCGTATTGTACATATTATACCATTATTGCTAAGATAGTCGCGAAAAGCTATCATCTTACTTTCGGAAGGACTGCAATAAGATAATTCCGGAATTTTGTGAAATCTGATTAGGTTGATTCTGCAATGTAATCCCTTTAGGAGTTTTAATAGTGCCGTTGCGTGCCGTTGCGTGTCGTTTATCCCTTCAAATACTATATATTCAAAAGAAACTCGTCGTTGGTGCTCCCAATCATATTTCTTCAGCTCCGTGACTACATCGGTAATACTGTATTTTTTTTCCATCGGCATAATATCCGCTCTCTCTTCGGGTATCGGATTGTGGAGTGATATGGCAAGATGGCAGTCGGTCTCTTTTATGAATTGTATCATTCCCGGAATAACTCCAACGGTGGAAACCGTAATTCTATGCGGACTCCATCCCAGTCCATAGTCGGAGGTCACTATTTTGCATACTTTAAGTATGGCGAGCAAATTGTCGAAAGGCTCGCCCATCCCCATAAATACAATGTTAGTGAGTTTTGTGCTGTCGGGAATAGATAGTATTTGATTTAATATTTCGGCAGGTGTGAGGTTTCCGGACCAACCTTGCTTTCCGGTCATGCAAAAAAGACAGTTCATCTTACAGCCTACTTGGCACGATACGCAAAGGGTGGCTCTGTCGTCTTCAGGGATATATACGGTTTCAATATTTCCGTGTGCCGTTTCAAATAGATATTTTTTTGTGCCGTCGGTGCTCTCTGCACTCCAAATCGGATTAGTAGTGCCTACTGCATAGCTCTCTTTGAGTGCTTCGCGCCCTTTAAGCGAAATGTTTGTCATCTCGTCTATCGATTGTACGCGCTTTTTGTATATCCATTCGGTGATTTGCTTTGCTGTGAATGCCGGTAAATGGTTTTTGATAACGATTTCTTTTAGCTCTTCCGGACTTTTTCCTAACAATGGCTCCTTACTACCCATATTATTTTATACTGATATGTTGATGTTTCAATAAAAAAGGCTACCCTTCTAAAACAAGAAAGGGCAGCCACCACGGCTACCTCAATCTTTTCTTAACCTTAAATCTAATACCATGAAAAACACAGTGCAAATATACGACATTTTACTATTATGTCAATAGTAGATGCAATAAAAATTTGATATTTAACTAATTTTAATATACAAGAGGTGTAATATTTGTGTATTAATACACTTAAATTATTATGTATTATTTATTTATACAAAAATTATGCTGTACATCATTTTGTGATATACAGCATATATTTAAATGATATTCACGTTACTCTCGGAGAAATATATTTAAAATGAAGTGATAAAAAGTAATTTTATCGTGTCAAAAATTGGTTTTTGACGTAAAAAAGGGGTGTTTACTATTATTTTGTTTTTATCCACTCTTGATTTCTACCTAAAATTCCCTTTTTATCAAGCGATCCGCGTAAGATAAGTTTCTTGCTTTTCGGGTCATACCAAATTTTGCCGTAATAAGTTTTGCCATTGTTAGGGTCCATTACGGAACCACCGCAGAGTTTTCCATCTTTCCATTCCATATCTTTGAGAATAATCATTCCCACAACAGGTGCGTTATGGAGTTCCCCGCTGCATTTCGTACATTTCATATCTTCATAACCTTCTACCAATATCTTGGTGATTTTGCCATAATATTTTCCATTAGTTGCTTTGAAAATATGTACTACGGACACGGGAATGTTTTCTTTGTCGTCGATTGTGGTCCAATCCCCTAAAATCATCTCTATCTGAGCATTTATCGAAGAGAAGAAACTACATAAGCAGATGATAATTGTGAGTATAATTTTTTTAGCCATGATGAAGTAAATTAAATTATTCTACATATAAAACCAATCCTTTTAAATATTCACCTTCAGGGTGATAGATATTAATAGGATGGTCTTTGGGTTGTGTGAGTTGGTGTAAAATTTTTACCGTTCTACCACTTTGAGCCGCAGCTGTAAATACTGCAAGCCTAAATTGCTCTTTGTTAACGGCTTGCGAGCAAGAGAAGGTAAATAATACGCCACCTTTTTTTATTTTTTGGAATGCCGCCAAATTGATGCGGCGATAACCTTGTAGTGCGTTGTGAAGAGCATCACGATGTTTTGCAAAAGCCGGAGGATCTAATACTATCAAGTCGTATTTATCATCAATAGTATCTAAAAATTTAAAAGCGTCGGCTACAAAAGCTTCGTGACGTTTGTCGTTGCCAAAATTCAATTCTATGTTTTTGTTTGTCAGCTCAATAGCTTTTTCGCTGCTGTCAACGGAGTGTACGCAATTTGCACCTCCGCGCATTGCGTATAAAGAAAATCCTCCGGTGTAGCAGAACATATTCAATACATTTCTGCCTTTGGAATATTGCTCAAGCAGACTCCGATTGTCTCGTTGGTCGATGAAGAAACCTGTTTTTTGTCCTTCTATCCAATTAGGAAAAAATTTTATACCATTTTCCATGGCAATATTCTCTTCGCCTCCGCCGATAAGGTATTCGTCAATAGCTTTAACAGGGGCTTTGTAAGGTAGTGTATTGGATGATTTGTAGTAAACGTTGGTGACTTCGGGTATTATTTCTATTAATAATTCCGCAATGACATCTTTGGCATAGTGCATGCCTACGGAGTGGGCCTGCATTACTGCTGTATTGCCGTAAACATCTATGATAAGACCCGGTAGATTATCACCCTCGCCATGCACAAGTCTGTAAGCGGTAGTTTTTGTCGATTCATTTAAATTCAATGATTGTCGCATATCGTATGCTTTCGTTAATCGATCTTTCCAAAAGTAGCGATTAATAAGCTGCTCGGTGAAACTCAGTATGCGTACAGTAATACTGCCTATTTGGTAGTGACCTATAGCAAGAAAATTGCCCTTGTTGTCTGTGACTTTTACTATATCACCCTCTTCGGGTTTGCCATAAATTTTGGCTATAGCCCCGGAGAAAATCCATGGGTGAAACCTAAGTACGTTTTCCTCTTTTTTTGCTTTTAGTTGTATGGTAATCATCTCTTTTTCTTGCTGAAAATGGTGTATTGTAAATTTGATACAGGCGGCTCTTCAACCTCGTTGATGCAACTTGTCAAGTAGTTATATATCTCGATACAAGCCCATGCGTCGGTAGCTGCATATTTGATTTGTTCCGGAGATAGGGTAGGGGCTTCCCAATTGGATAGGCGTTCGCGTTTGGAAATTCTTTTTCCGAAAATTATGGCATATATTTTTCGTAAACTCATCTCTTCGATGCCGAAAAATTGTACGTATTTTTGTAATTCAATGAAATTGTTCGGTCTGCAAGGCATCCAATCTTGTAGAGCCCGAAAATCATCTTTAACGGAAATCCCTATTTTTGTGTATTGCTCGTTTTCTAAATATCTTTTTAAAGACGAATTCATTCCTATCATATTGAGTCTGAATAGAAAAGCTTTGTTCTGTGTAGCCAATTGCAATAGTGAAATTTTGCTATGTTGACCAACTTTGAATGTGGGTTTCGTTTCTGTGTCAAAACCTACAAATTCCGATTGCTTAAGCTCTTTTATTGCGGAAGAAACATCTTTAGTGTTATCGATAATAATGATTTCTCCGGAAAACTTGCTCCCGGGTAAATCTTTAATTATTTCTTTGTCTATTGTTGCTGAAAAAGTAGTCACTATAATGCAGGTTTTGAGGTGATTATTGGTTCGTCCGTGTCGTCGTCCGTAGAAGTTATTATTTGGTGAATGGCGAGTTCCGCACTCAATAGTCGCGTTCCCCAATAAGATTTAAAATCATTTATGCAAACTATTAGAGCATCGTTGAGTAAGTTTTCGTCACCAATCTTTGCAGATTCTACAAAGTCCTTCGCCGCTTGATACACGTCGGCAAGATCTTCTGAAATAGATGCTGCTATTACGCTGTCGCTAAGTGCTATGTCGGGGTGTATAGCCGTAAGATACTGATCTTTATCGCCAAGAATGTTAGAGATATTTTCTTTTATTTCGTTGTAAGAAAATTCGTCTACAAATTTTTCCGGCTCGGAATCGTATACAGGTTCTCCCGTTTCTGCCATGGATGCTTTTAAATATAGCAATGGCAAGAGCTTGGAAATCTTATCTAAAAAGTCTTTTTGGTGCAAAGAACATTGCTCTATGAACTTACAAAATTCAATTGCTACAGTCAAAAACTCAATGCTACCTTTAGTTATTTTACTCATTGTGATATGGTGTATATGTGCTTAGTTTAAACATGCAAAGTTAAGAATAATTTTTTGTTCCTACAATGAGTGTTTCTAGTACGATATTTCCCTATCTTATGCATTGTCAGTCAAAATGAGTTGAAATAATTGATTAGAGTTTTCAACATCGCAAATTTAGTAATTATTAAGGAAATAGACAAGAGATTGGTAATATAAATATTTATAGTTTGTTTTGAAGATAAATATTGATATATATTTTTGTGAGTATGATATTTCTTTATTCGCCGGTATGAGATAAATTAATCCGTATTTGTTGTAGTCTGCATCTTTCGAGTGCGGTTTTATGATGTTTTTTTGTCTTTTAAGTTCAATATAAATCATAATTTGTTCTGTTTTTTTTCTTGTTATTTTGTTGATGCTTCGTTTTTTTGTGATGTTAATAGTTTGATAATTAATATGTTCTTGATATGTAAATATTTTTTTCAAAATAAATCTCATTTTATTTGGTGGGTAATAAAAAAAACACTACCTTTGCATTCGCAATTAAGGGTTTGAGGCTCCTTAGCTCAACTGAATAGAGCATCGCACTACGGATGCGAAGGTTGTGGGTTTGAATCCCGCAGGAGTCACAAGAGAGTGTAGAAGTTTTCTACACTCTTTTTTTATAGTCTAATACCGGACCGAGAAAAATATTTACTGATGTTGATAAGAAATTTTCTCCGAGAAACAGTGGGAAGATTATTTCCTCCGAAAATTGGTAGAAAGAAGTTATTTTTCCGAGAACTGGCAGAATTTCCTTGCCGAGAAAGAGAGGATATATTTTTACTAACCCTTTTAGATTAGTTCTTAAAACTAAACGTGCCGATTAGTAGTAAAACTAATTGGCACGTTCTTTGTCAACCAATAATATTTACACGATAGATGTTATGTTATTCTTTTGAAAATTCTATTTCGCTTTGTGTGGATATATAGTTATAATTGTATGCCCATGGCTTCATTCCGGCAGGTACAAGACAATTTTGAATTGTGTCGGCATAATCAACAGGAGATGCGAACCAACAGGTATTTTTTGCCATATATGATGTGTAATAGTCCATATTGTCGATCGGTTCGCTGTAGTTAGATAGTATAGTAAAATGTTTTCTTTCCGTATAATAGCGTCTCATTTCGAATGGTGATAATGGAGTGCCGTTTTCGTCAACAACGATTATACTCTGGTCGGTGTCGAGCATCGCCCATTTCTTTTGTTCCGGTATCCATACAATATTTACTACGTGGCAGTCGCCGTCTGTAGAATCATAAGGTAAGCATGTTAATATCCTGTTTTTTATTCCGGCAGATGTCAGTAATTGTGAGGTGAAAAAACTATGTAAACGACAGTTGATAGCGGGTTCTACAGCTTTTGTGAATTCCCAAAGAGTGATAGCATCTTTTGCTAGTGGTTGTGTTTTTTGATTGCCGTGAGGGATATTTGTCGATACAAATTTTCCTATTGCCAACGCTTTTTGCCATGTCTCTTTCTTGTCGTTTATCAGGGTGTCAAGTTGGAAATAGTTCATAATCTTCTCTTTTTCCTCTGCTGTCAATTCGTAGTTCCACTCACATTGTGTTGTGTCTGCGTCATTGAATCCATTTTTTGTCAATAAATCCACTCGCTTTTCGTATTCGGAATAAAAATCTTTTGTGGCTTGCATATATTCCGGAAGTATTTGTTTCCATTGCTCTATGTCGTCGATTTGTATTGACATGGATATTTTTTCTTTGTTGTTCGAGCAGAATACATTACAAATATTTGCGGTTTCTGACGTGAAGAAGAGGGTCATCGTGGCGGGTTTTCTCTCATCCATCATTTTTTGAAGTTGCATCATCGCTTTAGTACTGTCGCTGTTGAGTGGTATTATTACCGTACCGAAATATTCGTCGACCAATGCAGTGAGAGGAGCCCAATAATTTTCGGCATCTTTGTTAGTCGTGATGAATACTAAGTCGAATTTGTTATCCCCTTTTGCAATATAATCTACCTTGTTACAAGCGCTGAATATTGTAATAACTGCAATAGAAAAAATAATTATATTTTTCATTTTTTAATCTTTTGTATAGTTGTTTTTATTACTTATTTCGGCTATTGCTAATGCAATAACTGCAAAGATTGTTAGCCTTAAAGCTTCGTGGTCGTTTATTTTTTCCATTATGAACAGTACACCTGCACCGATGCTTAATCCTAAGCCTACTGCTTTGAAAACTAATGTTATGAGTCCTTTTTTCATATTTACTTTTTTATTTAATGTTATAGTTTTTATGTTTATTTATTTGTGTTCATGCTGCCTCCACCACCGAGTCGTGATTCCTCTTCGATGTTTCCGGTGTTACGTTTTTTGTAGTATTGTTGTTGTCCGAACATCCACGTTACTCCGAGTGTAATTTTTTGTGCTCTATAATTATGGTAATATTTTAATGTACTTCCTTCTGCTAATCCGCAAGTTGTACTCTCGTTTTTCAATGATCGGAGCAAGTCTTGTACTTGTAAGTTGAAAATTAACCCCGGTTTTCTCCAAAATTTTCTTACACCTAATCCGAGGTAGTAAGTTTCGGAATTTTTTTGATATCCGCTTACTATCGGAGCTTGGTAAGAGCCGTCGATAGAGATGGTCCAATCTTTTGGAAGATAAGTGTTTAATGTGGCGGATCCATATCCCCAGTGGTTGCGGTTCAGATAGTTGCCGTCGTACGACCTATTGATGAAGTAGTAGTAGCCTCCATTTAAAGTTATTGTCAACCAGGCTCCCGCTTTTTGTTTGCTACCGTCTTGCATCGTCATATATTTAGGTATTATAGGCAGTTCGGTAAGAGAGATATTTCCACCGTGAGTGGTACAGGTACCGAAGTTTACCCATTTCATCCTTGAATAGCCGTTTGGCAGTACCTCGGTTAGTTGAGAAAACATATTCTGTGTGTGAGAGAAATTAAAGGCTATGGTCATAAATCGAGCTACCATAAAATTTAAATCCACTTGATTGTTGAATTCCGGTGTTAAATCCGGATTTCCTTCAGAGTAAGAATAAGCATTTACATAACTGCGAAATGGATTTAATTGGAAGTAATTAGCCCTCTTTATTCTTCTGGTGTATGATACGTTCATAGAAAACATATCGGTAGGGGTATATCCGAAGAATGCGGTCGGAAATAGGTTGAAATACGATTGTTTTGTTTTTCTTATTTCCTGTTCGGGTTCATTGCTTTTGCTTAAATCCTTGATATATGGTTCTTTAAATGTTCCTATTGCGTAGGTATATTCTCCTCTTAATCCGAGTTTTGCACTGAATTTTTTGCCGAATTGTTTTGCAAAGGAGACGTATAATGCCGATACTTGTTCCGAATAGTTAAAGTCGGTATTCCAATGAGGACTTTGGTAAGCGTCTATTATTGTGTCGTTTGTCATCTTGTTGTATGTGTTCGACATGGCCCATTTTGCTCCAGCCTCTACCATACCGTTATTCCAAAATAAACTTTGGAAATCAAGTTTTGCAGAATAGATATCAATTTTTTGCCCGGTATATATTTTCATGCCGGTGATTCTATCCACATCGCCTGTCTCTAACGAGTAGTATGTATTCGAATGTTCGTTATTATGCTTGCTATTAAATCTGTTATAGTCCAAGTTGATAGTCAATTCTTGTGATAAAGAATCGCTGAAGGTGTGTGTATAGTTGATATTTGCATTATATTGTTGATGATTCATCGGGTTTGTTGCTTCATATCCATTTCTACTTAATACGTCGTTATTGACTTTTGTATATCCGTATCCATGTCCCGGCTCTACGTCTTGTGTCATAAACATAAATGGTGATTGGAAGATGAATCCGAGAATGTTTTTCTTGTTTATGTACCAATCGTTGCCGAGTTTTATCAGATAGTACTGAAATTTAATATCGTATTCTGATACATCTGCGCGCTCTGTTTTTATGTTGGCAATGCTGTCGATGGTTGAGTTATATGTGTAAAACCCTATTTTTTGATTGTTGTAGAATTGTGATAAATTGAGGAATGTGTATGTCTTCTCGCTTCGGTAGTTTAAGTTTGCAGATATCATTTCTTGGTTTAACATTTTCTTTACATCGCCGTAGTACATACCTCCGTAACTTGCTGATACATTTCCGTTAAACCCTTGCATCATGTTTCTTTTTGTTTTGATGTTAATTATACCTCCTCTACCGGATGCGTCGTATTTTGCCGATGGGTTAGACATAATTTCTATTTTTTCAATAGTGCTTCCGTCAGTGCCCTCGAGCATCGCCTTTAGTTGTTCTCCGCTCAAGTTTGATGGGCGACCATCGATATACACCTCTACCGATTTACCATTTACCGTTACGTTTCCGTCTTTATCTACATTTACTCCCGGTGCTTTTTTTAATAATTCTTTTCCATTGCTTCCGATGGCAAAGGCAGATTGACTCACGTTCAATACAATTTTATCAAATTGTCGCTCAATGAGTTGTCTTTTTGCCTTTACCTCCACTTCTTGTAGTTCGTTAATTACCTCTTTTAAGGTTACGTTAATAGTTTCGTTTGTGTTTATATTTATGTTTTGATAATGTGTGTCATAGCCTATGAAACTCACTCTCAGTATGTAGTTCCCTGCTTTTGTATTCAGATTATATTTGCCATCTTCATCGCTGATAGTTCCACCTGTTAGTGTACTGTCGAGGTTTAATAAAGAGATTGTTGTGTAAGATATTGCATTATCTTTTGTGTCTTTTATAGTTCCCGTTATAGTGTATTGTCCTTTTGAGATAAGATAAAAGAATAATGTAATTAAGATAATTGTGATTTTTTTCATTTTTCAGTTCTTTTTATGTATGATAAGTTAGATATAAATTGTCTTTTTAATAAATCCGTTATCTCTTCGTCGGAGAAATACATTACGTTGTGAGTTATCATAGAGCATAACCCGAGGCTGAATATCGACATTTGGTTGAATAATATTTTTGCTTCTTCGGGTGTTAAGTCAAATTCAACGGAATATCGGTTGCACATCACTTCGTTTAATGTGATAATATCCGGCATCATGCCTCCTTTCCAATGAATGAAGTTATATAGATTTGGTTCTCTTTTTGCATATTGTGCTATTTTTATTCCAAATTCTTTGGTGGATGAGGTGCCATGGATGTGTTCGTTCTTTATCTCTTCTTCCCATGTACTGTCTGATGATAATACCTCTTTCAAGAATTGGTCCGATACTTCTTTCCTTGCTGTTTCTATCAACTCTTCCATGTTTTTGAAGGCTGTAAATAAAGGTCTGGATGAGCATCCTAATCTACCTCCTAAATCTCGAGCATTGATGCTTTCTATACCGGTTTCGCGAACTATTTCTATGGTTGCTTGCAATATCATCTCTTTTGTGAATTTTACTTTCCTCGGCATATTTCTTTATTCTTGTTGTTTTTATTTTGTGTATATTTTTTTTATATCACATTTGTTATATAACAAATGTTGCGTAACAAATGTTGCGCAAAGGTATTATTAATTTTTTAATTGAGAAAATATTTTTAAAAGATATATGATAAATTTTTTAATTATTATTTACATTATTGATATACAGTGGTTTAGTATAATTATAAATATGTTATACAGCATATTTATGGGTGAAATATAGTAATTATTATGGATGATGAAGGGGTATAGTAGTGCTTAAATGTTAAAAATGGTGATGAATTTTTCGAAATATTCGTAAAATAAGTTGTATGTTTAGGGTATAAAAAAAAGGGATGTATCTTTCGATACATCCCTAATATCATTTAGGAATTATTTATTAGATAATACCTTGTTCAAGCATAGCAGTAGCTACTTTCATGAAACCTGCGATGTTAGCACCTTTAACGTAGTCAATAGTGCCGTCAGCTTTTCTACCGTATTTAACGCAAGCTTCGTGGATGCTCTTCATGATGAAGTGAAGTTTAGCGTCAACTTCTTCAGCAGCCCAAGCGAGGTGGTTAGCATTTTGAGTCATTTCAAGACCTGAAGTAGCAACACCACCGGCGTTAACAGCTTTACCAGGAGCAAAGTAGATACCTTTAGATTGGAAAGTATGGATAGCTTCAGGAGTACAACCCATGTTAGAAACTTCGCAGCAGCACCAAGTACCGTTAGCGATAAGTTCTTTAGCGTCGTCACCGTTCAATTCGTTTTGGAATGCGCAAGGTAATGCGATGTCACATTTTACGCTCCAAGCTTTTTTACCTGCAGTAAATTTAGCTTGTCCAGGGAATTTAGTAGCCATATCTTCTACTTTGTTGCGGTTAGAAGCACGCATAACGAGCATATAGTCAATCATCTCTTTAGTGATACCACCAGGGATTTCGCATACACCGTCAGGACCAGAGATAGCAACAACTTTAGCACCGAGCTCAGTAGCTTTTGTTGCAGCACCCCATGCTACGTTACCGAAACCAGAGAGAGCTACAGTAAGACCTTTGATGTCTTTACCAGCCTCGTGGAGAAGGTGTTGAGTAAAGTAGAGAGCACCAAAACCGGTAGCTTCTGGACGAAGGATAGATCCACCCCAAGTCATACCTTTACCGGTAAGTACGCCTGTGTTGTATTCGCGAGCAAGTTTTTTGTACATACCATACAAGAAACCGATTTCACGACCACCTACACCTACGTCACCTGCAGGAACGTCTGTGTCAGGACCAATATTTTTCCACAACTCTAACATAAAGGCTTGGCAGAAACGCATGATTTCAGCATCTGATTTACCTACTGGGTCGAAATCAGAACCACCTTTACCACCACCCATAGGGAGAGTTGTAAGTGCATTTTTAAATGTTTGCTCGAAACCTAAGAATTTTAACATTGAAAGGTTTACTGCTTTGTGGAAACGAAGACCGCCTTTGTATGGGCCAATAGCGCTGTTAAATTGTACACGATATCCGAGGTTTGTTTGTACTTCGCCTTTATCGTCTACCCATGTTACACGGAATGTGATGATGCGCTCTGGCTCTACCATACGCTCAACGATTTTAGCTTTTTCAAACTCAGGGTGTTGGTTGTATACTTCTTCTATTGACTCCAACACTTCGCGAACTGCTTGAAGGAATTCGCTTTCACCAGGATGTTTGGCCTCAAGGTCGGCCATAACTTTTGCTACATTCATAATATAGATATTTTAAAGTAAAGAATTATTCTTTTTTGTCTTTTATTTGACGATGCAATATTACAACATTTTTCGAGATTGGACAAATTTTTCAGTAAAAATTTTTTTTTCATTATTTTCCGTTTTTATATTTAAATATATTTTTTGTGCCCATTTTTCTTTTAATTTATTATTTTTATCCCTCTTTCCCTTGCTACATACAATTCTTTCTCCTCGTTTATCCTATCCTTATAGATGAAAAATATACGCGATTTCAAAAAAAAATATGCATTTTCATTCTTTTTCGACGCCTTTTTTCCCTCCCTTTCCTTAATTAATTTATCTAAATATCCTTTTGTATCCTTTATCTTATTTTATCCCTATTTATATATGTGTAGCTATTGTCCTTATAATTTGTTCGTTTTGTACTATCCTTAATTTTCTTTTGTGAAATTTTTGTCTTTTTTTACTTTAAAATATATATTAAAAATATTCCCTCTGATTTATTTTACTAATGTAATAATTTTGAGTAACTTTGCACTCGGAAAAAATTCTAATAATCTTTATCAAAATAAGTGATGAACACAATTAATTATTCAGGTCGTACTCGTACCGAATCAGATTTAATCGGTAGTAAAGAAATTCCTGTTGAAGCTCTTTATGGAGTTCAATCTTTACGTGGTTTTGAAAACTTTAAAATTTCAGGTAAACTGATGTGTGATTACCCTTGCTTTATTAAGGGTATGGCTATCACCAAAAAAGGTGCTGCTATTGCTAATCATAAACAAGGTAAATTGACAGACGAGCAATTTAAAGCTATCTGCCAAGCTTGTGACGAATTACTTGAAGGCAAACATCACGAATTCTTCCTTAGCGATATGATTCAAGGTGGTGCCGGTACTACTGTTAATATGAATGCTAACGAGGTGATTGCAAATCGTGCTCTCGAAATTATGGGCCATAAATATGGTGAGTACCAATTCTGCTCTCCTAATGACCATATCAATGCTTCTCAATCTACCAACGATGCATATCCTACCGCATTCCATTTCGGCCTCTATCTTAAAACTCCGGCTCTTATCAAAGCTATGGAGCTTTTCGTTGAGTCTTTAGAGAAAAAAGCTGCTGAGTTTAAAAACGTTGTTAAAATGGGCCGTACCCAACTTCAAGATGGTGTACCTATGACTCTCGGTCAAACTTTCCAAGCTTTCGCTAATGGAATGAAACAACAAATTGCCGCTCTCAAAGCTGCTTCCGAAGAGTTGCTTTGCATTAATATGGGTGCTACCGCTATCGGTACAGGTATCTGCTCCGAGCCGGGTTATAGCGCTTTGTGTGTACAAGCCCTTCGCGATATTACCGGTTGGAATGTTACTCTCGCTGACGACCTTATCGAAGTTACTTCCGCTACCGACGTCCTCGTTCAATACTCTTCTTGCTTGAAACGTATCGCCCTTAAGAGTATTAAAATTTGTAACGACTTGCGCCTCATGGGTTCCGGCCCTCGCTGCGGTTTACACGAACTTCACTTGCCTGAAATGCAACCGGGTTCTTCTATCATGCCGGGTAAAGTAAACCCTGTTATCCCTGAAGTGATGAACCAACTTTGCTACAAAGTTATCGGTAACGATACTACCGTAATGCTCGCTTCCGAAAACGCTCAACTCGAACTTAATGTTATGGAGCCTGTTCTCGTTTACAGCTTGTTCGAATCTATCGACTTGCTTACTAATGGTTTCAATACTTTACGTACCCTCTGCATCGATGGTATCGAAGCTGATGAGGAAAATTGTATTAACCAAGTGCGCAATTCTATCGGTATTGTTACTGCCCTTAACCCTATCATCGGTTATAAAAATTCTACTAAAATAGCTAAAGAGGCTATGGCTACCGGTAAAGGTGTTTACGACCTTGTTCTCGAACATGATATCCTTAGCAAAGAAGACCTCGACACTATTCTTAAACCGGAAAATATGGTTGAGCCTGTTAAACTCGATATCAAACCTAAAAAACAACTTTAATAAAAAGTTTATATATGTAATAAAAAATCCGAATGATTTCTCATTCGGATTTTTTTTGTCTCTAATTATTAACTTGTCGATATTTTATCTTTTCTTCTTCATTATTTTCTGATTCATTCCTCCTTTTTGTACTGCGCGCATCATTTTTTGCATGTCTGAGAATTGCTTGAGGAGGCGATTTATTTCTACCATTGTGCGACCGCTACCTTTGGCAATACGATTTTTACGAGAAGTGTCAAGTAATGCAGGATTTTGTCGCTCCGCTTTTGTCATCGAAAGTATTATAGCCTCTATTCCTTTAAAAGAATCATTGTCAATATCTACATCTTTGATAGCTTTGCCTACACCCGGAATCATTGATGCCAACTCTTTGATGTTACCCATCTTCTTGATTTGCTGTATCTGGTTGTAGAAATCATCAAAATTAAATTGATTTTTCGCTATCTTTTTCGAGAGCTCACGCGCTTCTTTCTCGTCGTACTGTTTTTGTGCACGCTCAACAAGCGACAAGATGTCACCCATACCTAATATACGATCTGCCATACGGTTTGGGTGGAAGAGGTCGATATCCTCCATCTTTTCTCCGGTACCGATAAATTTGATAGGTTTATCTACTACGGTGCGGATAGAGAGTGCGGCACCACCACGAGTGTCACCGTCGAGTTTCGTAAGTACTACTCCGGTAAAGTCTAATCTGTCGTTGAATTCTTTTGCTGTATTTACCGCATCTTGTCCTGTCATAGAGTCTACAACAAACAAAATCTCTTTCGGATTGATAGCCTCTTTTATCGCTGCTATCTCTTTCATCATCTGTTCGTCGACGGCTAAACGTCCTGCAGTATCTATGATAATGACATCTTTACCATTTGTTTTAGCAAAAGAGATGGCGTTTTTTGCAATGTTTACAGCATCTTTATTCTCAGGCTCGGAATATACAGGCACTCCTATTTGCTCCCCTAATACTTTTAATTGCTCTATAGCGGCAGGGCGGTATACATCACACGCCACTAAAAGCACGTTGCGCCCTTGCTCCTTTTTTAATTTGTTTGCTAACTTGCTGGAGAATGTTGTCTTTCCGGAACCTTGTAGACCGCTCATAAGTATGATGGCAGGGTCGGAAACAGTGCCTTTGGAGTTCAACTCTACATTTGTACCTCCCATGAGTCGTGCCAACTCGTCGTGTACTATTTTTACCATCATCTCTTGTGGCTTAACAGCAAGAAGTACGTTCTGTCCAAGGGCTTTATTCTTTACATCGTCGGTAAATGTTTTCGCAACTTTGTAGTTTACGTCCGCGTCAAGAAGGGCTTTCCTTATATCTTTTAATGTCTCTGCAACATTTATCTCAGTGATTTTTCCTTGACCTTTGAGTATCTTAAACGATCTTTCTAATCTTTCACTTAATGATTCAAACATATCTGATATTTTTTGTAGTTATCAATTTTTTTCGGCGCGCAAAGTTACGATTTTTTATTCGTTTGTACAAATGATTTTATGCACCGATGTTCCTCTCCTATTTTTTCTTGTATATTCTAATGTCGTCAATGCCGTAATCGTTGCCCGGAGAGCGGATGCCGGTGTTGAAAAACATTACTCTGATAGACGAAATATCCGTAGTGGTAAATTCAAATGTTATCTCTTCCCATTTTGCAGAGCATGTATAGTCGTCGATTCTGTATAGGGTTTTGTCTGATTTTATAGGCCCTACATGATGCCGTGCTATCTCTTTGCCCTTTTCATCGAAAATAATGATGTCGAAATCGGGCTCTTGTACCTTCCAAAAATGCTCTTCAAACCACTCTTTTTGATAAGCGGTATAGCAGTTTACTACCCATATCGAAAATTCAAGAGTGCTGTGTGATGGGATTTTGTCTACATTAAATATATAAAAAGGCTCTTTGATAAGGCTGCCATCTATCTGTAAGAAGTATCCTCTGGTATAATCTTTGTCGTAAGTGTGGTCGCTTTGAGAATACCACTGTGAGCGTGTGCTCCTATTCCCATTAAAGAAAGCTATTTTTCTTAATGAATAACTGCCTGAATGGGATTCCTCGTCAGTGATATGCTCATAAAAACATCCCTTTAATGGAGTTGTACAAATCTCACTGTCTTTAATGTCGTTGCCGCCAAAATCTTCGTAAAATATCACCGGTTTATCGTTATTAGCCGATAATAAACAAGCATGTGTAACGATAAGACATATAAAAGTTAGAAATTGCTTGGCCATAATAAAGGGGGTTGTGGATTGTAGTTTTGTTATAAAAAAAGGAGTAAGATTTTTTCTTACTCCCTTCTTGAGGTACCTAGCAGAATCGAACTGCTGTATACGGTTTTGCAGACCGGTGCCTAACCACTCGGCCAAGGTACCTTGTTCTTCTTTGCGGGTGCAAAGTTAATACTTTTTATTGAATGTACAAAATATTTTTTGAAAAATTATTTTGCTTGCTTAGGAGCAGGTGGTACTTCTTTCATCATCAACATCTTAAAATCTCTTTCTGCATCGCAATATTTAAATACTTTCTCTGCAGACATGATGTTTTTTAAGCTTTTTATGAATTCCGCTTCTCTATCTCCTTGATATTTCTTCTCGGTTGTGATTACATCGATGAAATTTTTGTACGACTCTTCACTTTTTTCCGTTTCACATTTTTGAGATGCTCTGAATACTCTTGTGTGAGAAGAGCGTATATCTTCATTGTATTTTGTAAAAAGAGTAGTGAAAGCCGCACTCTCTGTTTCGGTCAAATCCATCTTTTCGATGAAATAGAGACGTTTTTTTTCGAACATCTGTTTGTGAAATTGCTGTTTCGATACTTTTGCTCGTGGCGGATTGGATGGCCCTTGAGCAAATACAGATGTCATTATCAATGAGCAAATGATGATGCTAATAAATTTTTTATACATAATATTGTTCTTATTCAAAAGTTGGATATTCTGTTGGATATTCTGTGAGGGCTAAAAACTCTTCAATTTGTACCGCATCGTAGTAATCTACAATTTCATCGTAATAAATTTCGGTATTTTCGGTGTTTGCTTGAAGGGTGTTGTCGATGCTTGGTGAAGTGGTGGTATTGGTATTAAACACAAAAATGCCGATAAGAAGACCGGCTACAGCAGCGGCACAAGAAGTTGTTATCCAAGTTAAAGGCATGTATTTCTTGTCTTTCTTGGTGTGAAGAGGTGTGCTATCTACGGTTTGCTCTTGCTCTATAGCGGCAATTTTGGCTGCCATACGAGCTTCGAAATCGTCGAAATAATTGTCCGGTACTGAAAAATTCTCTTCAATATCAAATAATTCTTCTATCTTTTTTTCTGAATCTTTCATAGTTTATTCTAACATTTTATCCCTTTGACTATCTATGCCGTCAAAGGTTTAATCTTCTTCTTTAATAAATTGCTCAATTTTTTTTACCGCTATATGATACGAAGCCTTCAAAGCCCCTTCGGAAGTGCCGGTAATCTTCGAAATCTCTTCGTATTTCATATCTTCGTAATATTTCATGTTAAATACAAGCCTCTGTTTTTCAGGAAGAGAAAGAATGGCTCTTTCGAATTTTTTGGCCATCTCATCTCCATCATAATAAGCATCAGCCTCCATTTTTGAAATCAACAAATCTTCGTATTCAATAGATGTAGCAACGTTTTTTATCCTTTGTTGGGCTAAAAAAGTGAGACTCTCGTTGGTGGCAATTCTAAAAAGCCAAGTGTATAGGGCACTGTCGCCCCTGAAATTATCGATCGATTTCCATACTTTTACATAAGTGTTTTGAAGTACGTCATCTGCATCTTCGTGTACGAGAACCATCTTTCTTATATGCCAATAAAGACGTTGTTTGGTGAGCTTTACCAAAGTGTTAAAGGCGACATTTCTCTTGTTTTTGTCTTTAAGTAATGGAATTAATTCTTCCAATCGGTCTGTCTGCATATATATAATTAATGTGTTGAAGCGGAATAATGACTTGTACACCGCAAAGTGCAAAGATACATAAAATTCTTTTACTACATTAAATAACATGAAAAAAAAGAGCAAATAAAAAATTTTTGGAAAAGTATTGTCAATTAAAAATAAAGTAGTAACTTTGCAGTCCGAAATATTATCCATGCCGTGAAAGGCGAACATTTCAGGAAGTTAATTGTACATGAGTTAATTAGCCGGCTCTGTATAGCCCGATTCCTGAAGCAATTTGTTTAAAAATTTTTTAATAGCTAATTTTATTGTGGATACATTAAGTTTTAAAACCGTTTCCGTTAATAAAGCCACTGCCAAAAAAGAATGGGTGGTTGTAGATGCTACAGACATGGTTTTGGGTCGTATGGCATCAAAAGTTGCAAAACTTTTACGCGGAAAATACAAACCAAGTTTCACTCCTCACGTAGATTGTGGAGATAATGTAATTATTATCAATGCCGATAAGGTTAAACTTACCGGTAAGAAATGGACAGATCGTGTTTATCTCTCTTATACCGGTTATCCTGGTGGTCAACGCGATATTACACCTGCCCGTTTGATGCAAAAAAGTCCGGAAAAACTTATCAAGAAAGTGGTAAAAGGTATGCTCCCAAAAAATATTTTGGCTGCTTCTTTGCTCAATAACCTTTATGTTTATGCCGGTTCCGAGCACCCACATGAGGCTCAACAACCAAAAACTATTGATTTAAACCTTATTAAATAACAACGAATATGGAAGTAGTAAACGCAATCGGAAGAAGAAAAGCTGCTGTTGCACGTGTTTTCGTAAATGAAGGTACCGGTAAAATCACTATCAACAAACGTGATTTAGAGGTTTATTTCCCTTCATCAATGCTTCAATATGTTGTAAATCAACCATTGAACGTTGTTAATGCCCTCGGTAAATACGATATTAAAGTAAATCTTCAAGGTGGTGGCTTTAACGGCCAAGCAGAAGCTTTACGCCTCGCTATCGCTCGCGCTCTCGTTAAAATTAACGCTGAAGATAAACCTGCCCTCAAATCTGCAGGCCTTCTTACTCGCGACGCTCGCGTTGTAGAACGTAAAAAACCTGGTCAACCAAAAGCTCGTAAACGTTTCCAATTCTCAAAACGTTAATACTTTTTCGAGCCGCTTGACAATCCTTATATGTTTAGTATCTAAATCATTTAGACTCGAGCTTCCCTCTCGGCTACTTGAATGATTGCTTAAACAAAACCAATGATACTCTTGTATCAAGTAAGTAAAAAGAATGTAAACAAGAAAAATTAAAAAAAAATTATGCCAGTTCAATTTCAAGACTTATTAGACGCAGGCGCACATTTCGGCCACTTGAAACGTAAATGGAATCCTGCAATGGCTCCTTATATTTTTATGGAGCGCAACGATATTCATATTATCGACCTTCATAAAACAGTAGCAAAAATAGAAGTAGCTGCTGAACAAATGAAACAAATTGCAAAGCAAGGAAAACGCGTTCTTTTCGTTGCTACTAAAAAACAGGCTAAACAAGTAGTTGCAGACCTCGCTAAAGAAGCAGGTATGCCTTATGTTACAGAGCGTTGGGCAGGTGGTATGCTTACAAACTTCCCTACAATCCGTAAGGCTATCAAAAAAATGGGTACCATCGACAAAATGGAAAAAGACGGTACTTTTGATGCCCTCTCTAAACGCGAGAAATTACAAATCAAACGCCAACGCGAAAAATTAGAGAAAAACTTAGGCTCTATTGCCGACCTTAGTCGCCTCCCGGCTGCTATCTTCGTTGTTGACGTTATGAAAGAGCATATCGCCGTTGCTGAAGCTAAACGCCTCGGTATTACAGTTTTCGGTATCGTTGATACAAACTCAAACCCTAACGGCATCGACTATGTAATCCCTGCTAACGACGACGCTACTAAATCTATCGAATTAATCGTTGCTGAAATGGTTAACGCACTTAAAGAAGGTGCTAACGAACGTAAACTCGAACGTGCTGAAGAAGAAAACGAGCAAGTGGAAGTTAAACAACCTCGTACTCGTACTCGTAAAGGCGCACGTAAAGAAGCCCCTAAAGCTGAAAAAGCCGAAAATGCTTCTGAAAATGAATAATGTTAACTTGCTGTATTAGGTCTATACCTTTGTAAGATATAATATTATAACCTATAAAAAGCGTTATAGATTCAATGCCAAGGCTGCGATTCTTTAACGCTTTCTTTTAAATATTACCGATTTTTTTATTAACCAAAAAATATATTTATTCTATGGCTGTAACAATGGCGGAAATCTCTAAACTCCGCAACATGACAGGTGCAGGTATGATGGACTGCAAAAAAGCCCTTATTGAAGCTAATAACGATATGGAAAAAGCTATCGAAATCATCCGTAAACGCGGTCAAGCTATCGCTGCTAAACGTAGTGATAGAGATGCTGCTCAAGGATGCGTCTTAGCTAAAGCCGAAGGCGATTTCGCCGCTATCGTAGCTCTTAAATGTGAAACAGATTTCGTTGCTAAGAACGCCGATTTCGTCGCTCTTACAAAACAAATACTCGATGAAGCTATTAAAAATCGCCCTGCTTCTATTGACGAACTAAAAAACTTAATGGTTGATGGTCGCTCTATCGCTGACCTTATCACAGATCGCTCCGGAGTTACCGGTGAAAAAATGGAACTCGGTTACTACGAAACAGTTTCCGGTAAATCTACTGTCGCTTATGTTCACCCGGGTAATATGCTCGCTACCGTCGCTTCTTTCGCTGAAGAAAATGCCGATATGAAGGTGATGAAGGGTATCGCTATGCAAGTTGCCGCTATGAACCCTGTTGCTCTCGATCGTAATTCCGTTGACCAAAAAGTTATCGATACCGAAATGCAAGTTGCTATCGATAAAACTAAAGCTGAGCAAGTACAAAAAGCTGTTGAAGCTGCCCTCAAAAAAGCCGGTTTCAACCTCTATATCGCCGAAAGTGAAGAACACCTCAATGAGGGTATCATGAAGGGTATGATTACTGAAGCTCAAGCTCAAGAAATCCGCGATATCAAAGAAAAAGTTGCCGCTGAAAAAGCTGCTAACCTCCCTGAACAAATGGTGCAAAATATTGCTAAAGGCCGTTTGAACAAATTCTTCCAAGAGTCTACTCTCGTTGAACAACAATTCGTTGGCGGCGAAACAGAACAAAAAATGGATGTTCAAACATACCTTAAAAACAACAATACTACTGTTACAGGCTTCCGTCGAGTAACTCTTAATCAAGAATAAATTTCTGTTCACAATAATTTGGGGAATACGATTTTTTGTCGTATTCCCCTTTTTTCTGACTTCGTCATTGCGTACCCCAAAAATTTTCATCGAATAATTTGGCGATGCGCTGATGCCTTGTCATGAGCATGGTCCGGCTTAGTATTTCCTTGTTTTTAGGTAGCTTAATCTGTATCGTCGTCACTGTCTGCGCCAAAGCAAGCACCTTGTCCACACTTATGTTGATGTCTGAGAGCTTCAGCATCCTTTCGAGTTCCTTATAGACCTTCAATGCCACAAAGCAGATGCAGACGTGCGCCTCTATGCGCCGGCGTGTGAAGTGGAACATCGGCCTTATCTCTATCTTCGACTTTGAGATGCGAAAGGCACGCTCCACATGCCAAAGATTGTGGTATGCCTCATAAACATCGCTCACGGGTATGTCCGTGTTCGTAAGGTATTCTTTCAGTCCGTCCCATCTCGCATCCTCTGCCGTCTTGTCGTAGTCGATGGCGACCTTTACCTCGCCGTCCATCTTCAGGAACTTGTTGTAACCTGAACGGTTCTTCTTTTTCTTTATGAACATACAAAAAATCTTTGCTTACCCCAAAATTAGGGTATGCAAAGATACAACTAATTCTATATCAAACTGTTATAAAATTGATGTTTTTCGAGTGACGAAGTCAGGAGATTTTGTGCTTCAGGTCGTAACCTACAGTCGCTTCGCTATCGTTGTGTAATTTCTAAAAAAGTACTCGAAGGGGTATTCCCTTCGTTGAAGTGGGCAGGATACTTCAAAGAGTGGAACGGACCGAGCCCGGAGGAACGTCCTGTTGCTTATATTATTCAGTGTATCGATACAAATCTTAGTACAAATTGCTTGTGCGATGATGGGTTGCATCTCGAAGCGATTACTCTCGGGGCTTCTCTACTCGGAATTCACAGCTGTATTATCAAATCATTTAATCCGACCGAGATTTCTACAGTTCTTAATATTCCACAGCGTTATACTCCTCTTTATGTGTTGGCGTTGGGTTATCCGGCAGAAACTGTGGAATTAACTGATACCGATGGTTCTGACAATGCAGATATAAAGTATTATCGTACTCCCGAATCAGTACATATTGTGCCAAAACGTCCTTTAAAAGAGTTGATTATTCGTTGATGTAAGCCCTTAAATACAAAATATCAATATATATATTTTCTTTCGTTTATGGTGGCAAAGAAGAGAAAAAACAGATATTTTGTAAATTCACAATCGAAGTGCAAAATTACAACAGTTGATTGAAATAATAGACACAGTCTGCACACCGAGACGATGTGCGGACTGATTTATATAGAAGTAATTTCAGAAGTCTGAAATATGCTGTCCGTTATTTCTTGATTTCGTCATTGTATACCCCATAAATAGTGTATGCAAGATACAATTTATTATAGATATTAAACAAATAGAATTTGTATAACATCGCATATTTCGTATAAATAAATCCGTTAATGTAGTTAAAATCTAAATCCGAAACCTGTTCTAATATTGTTTATAGGTCCCGTATAAACCATATCAATTAATATATCATAATCCAAACTGATATAAAAATTATTTAACATAAATGAAATACCGCATTCTACACCGGAATCAAATATGAATTGATGAATATTTGAAGGACTAATTTCTTTCTCTACTGTTTGAAAGAGTAATTGGGAATAATATACCCCGAAATTAAAACGAAGAAAGGCATTTTTATATATGGGTTGATCGTAAGAAAAAATTGCAGGTATTTCCAAACGTCCTGCAGAATAGTGAGCCTTATCGGCTAATTTTACTTGTCCATAATCAAAAATATTATCATTTCTAAATCTGGCACCAACATTAACATTCCATCTTTGATTTTTTGTCAAAGGCAATTCTGCAGTAGCTGTAACAAAAGAAGTAATACCGACATCCGTATAATTGGTTAATGCAGCACCTATACCAGCCTTAATATTAAGTTTCATATCAAATTTATTTTCCGAAGTCGAATTTTGAGACTTAACTTCTGCCATAAATACTAATAATATTATTAGTAAAAGAGTAATACGTGTTTTCATAACAATATATATTTATAATTAATAAATAGGTTTTTTTGTGCATGTATAGTAAAAATTTTGATTCATAGATTGAATCACATTGCCATTTCGTAAATAAGAATTATTGAAATAATTATTTTGGTTATTAGACATCATATAACCAAGAAATGCTTGTCTATCATATTGCATACACCCAACAAAATTTTTAAATGTTGTTTGACATTCACTTTGACAAGAAACTGTTATTTCTTCACCTGCTTTTACTGTAACAATACCAATATTTACATCAGTCTCAAGTTTGTATTTTACAGTACCACTGATATTGAATTTTTTAAAAGCATCAACTTCATAAATAGCTAACACTTGTTCTATTTCATTAGGTTTCCATGCTTGGTCAAAAAACAAATTAATTCTAACCCAACCTTCTTCAAGTCCTTTTCGAGCTTTTCTAATGTTTTTGGGTCTTATGTATGCCATTAATAAGTTATCAAAACCTGCAGATGCTGTTAAATCAGACGGATTAATAATATTAGATTGTTGCCCTTTTATAAATGCAAATTCATATTTATTTTCGTATAATCCGAATTGTTCTTTGATTAATATTTCGTCTATTACTACAGAATATGTGGCAGTGGAATCATATTCATACATTTCAGTTGAAATATTATTGTTTGAATCATCGGGATAAACAGCAAAAGTATAATCTTTATATTCATCACGTTGAATTATCCAAACAGGTAAAGTATCTAAATAATTGTAATCAACAGGAACTATTTTAAATTCAGGATACTGAAATTCATACCCCATACTAACATTATAATTGTTAATTGGCTCCGGAACAACAGTAGGAAACTCAACATCATTATAATCTTCCAAAGGTATTGGGCAAAATATACTAATGTTGTTGTCATTTAAAAAAGTTACATAATCACCCCAATCCTCTCCATTTGTTTCCAGAATATTTTTAATATCAAAAATAAATTCGGTTAATGTATCATTGTTTTCTTCTAATAAATCAGAAATAAACACACGATCAGGCAAGTATTCTTGTCGCTTGATTTTAATTCTATTATTAATAAAATTAACAACTTCTTCATGTTGTATTAGTGCATTGTAAAAAGCATTAGTAAACGTACTAATTTTTTCTTTGCATAACATTTCTTCCTCTGAAATAGGGAAATTCTGAGAACTCTTTTGTTTGTTGTTTTGACTTAATGCGTCTGTTTGAGTTAATTCATTGATATTATTACAGCCAAATAATATCACAAAACTCAACACTAATAAAGATAAATGTTTCATAATAAAAAATTTAAATTAATAAATGTGTTGTCTAACTCTATAAATATCAAATTATTACAATATAAATGGACTACAACAAGAACATTACATTACATTCATTTTTTTGTGTATATAAACTTGACAATGCAAATATAATAATAAATTTTTTAATCAAAATCAATTTAATATAAGATTTTTAGATTTTCAATAAGTAAGTGCAAAATAAACTTTATAAATAACTTCCATTGAAGTATAATCCACTTCCAAGAGGCGTCCGGACGCCTCTTGGGGGTGGGGGTAGAGAAAAGTCTAAAATCAACAAGCAATACAAAAAAATAAAAAGGGGGAGACCGAAATTAACTAATTTTGTATTGTTATGTATAAACAGCTAACCCGGGAGCAAAGGTACGTAATTTATCAGGAATTACAAGTAATGCCAATATACTTTTTAAACAATATTTCCCAAAAGAAATTGATTTTAAACTGATTAGTGACAATCAAGTTATGAATGTACAACGAAAACTAAACAAAAGACCAAGGAAAAAACTCGGATTCAATATCCCTGGTCTTGCTTTTTTCAATCAACTGTTGTAATTTTGCATTTGCTTGTTGAAAGTAGGAAACAGATATTTTCTATATTCACTTTGTGGTTTGCAAAAATATTTGTACCTTTGCGGTCGCTTTTCACGGATTACCGTGTGATGGGAAATTTAGCCATTATTAAAAGCTAAAATTTTGAGTAACACAAATTAAATTTTAAATTCGAAAAATGAAAACATTCTCTCTTAAAGGTACTATCCGTACCGACTTAGGAAAAAAAGCTGCAAAAGCTATCCGTGCTAATGATAGCATTCCTTGCGAACTTTATGGAAACGCAGAAAATGTTCACTTCACTTGTACTGCTTCTGCTATTCGTAAATTGGTTTATACTCCTGAAATATTCGTTGTTGACCTCGACATCGATGGTAAAGTATGCAAAGCCGTTATGCGTGAAATTCAATTCCACCCGGTTTCTGATAAAGTAATGCATATCGATTTCCTTCAAGTTACAGAAGATAAACCTATCGTTATGGAAGTTCCTGTTCGCCTCGAAGGTCTCGCACAAGGTGTACGTGCCGGTGGTAAATTAAGCCTCGATATGCGTAAACTTCGCGTTAAAGCTTTGTATAACAATATTCCTGAAGTGCTCGTTATCAATGTTGAAAACCTCGACCTTGGTAAAACTATCCAAGTTCGCGCCCTTCAATTCGATAACCTCGAAATCCTTAACGCTCCTAATGCAGTGGTTTGTGCAGTTAAACTTACTCGTGCTGCTCGTGGTGCTCAAGCAAAAGCAAATTAATTCTTTTGATTATTAAAACTTATGAAATTTTTAATTGTCGGGTTAGGCAATATCGGTTCCGAATATGCTCACACCCGCCACAATATAGGTTTCGACACATTGGACGCTTTCGCACAAGCGTCCAATGCTGTTTTTACCGATAAGCGTTATGGTGCCATCGCTGAAGTAAAACTAAAAGGGCATCAACTAATCCTCTTAAAACCATCTACTTATATGAATCTTAGCGGTAATGCCGTTAGATATTGGATGCAACAAGAGAAAATCCCTGTTGAGCAAATTCTGGTTATCGTCGACGATCTCGCTCTCCCTTTCGGTTCCCTCCGACTGAAACCTAAAGGTAGTGATGCCGGTCATAATGGTTTGAAAAATATTCAGCAACTTATTGGCACTCAGACTTATCCCCGCCTCCGTTTCGGCATTGGTAACGATTTCCCTCAAGGCGGTCAAATAGATTATGTGCTCGGTAAAATACCGGAAGACCAACAACAATTAAAGAAGGAACGTATCGAAGTGGCTTGCGAAATGATTAAGAGCTTCTGCCTTGCCGGTATTCAAATTACTATGAACCAATTCAATAATAAATAAATATGCCTGCTGATATTCGCGTAGATAAATGGCTGTGGACTATGAGGTTGTTTAAAACTCGCTCCATTGCAGCTGAGGCTTGTAAAAAGGGTAGGGTATTTATCAATGGTGTAGCACTAAAACCTTCTCATTTAGTGCGTGTTGGCGACGTTATACAAGTAAAAAGACCTCCTGTGATTTTCTCTTATAAAATTATCGATATTACAAATAATAGAGTAGGGCCTAAATTGGTGGAAAACTTTATGACCCAAGTTACTTCTCGCGACCAACTCGAACTGTTGGAAATGCTGAAATTGGATAAAGCAAACGCGAGAGCAAAAGGCCTTGGACGTCCTACTAAAAAAGAACGTCGTAGCCTCGATGAATTTATCGATGATACCCCTTTCTTTGTCGATGACGACGACTGGGATTTCGATGAAGATTAGGTGATGATAGTTTTTGATTTTTTTATATTTAACCTTTTCCCCTTCGAAAAAATTTTTATAAATTTGCACGCTTATTAATATAGTAATTTTTCTAATTATGTCTAATCAAGAACCTAAGAAAATTGAAATAGAATTACCTGAAGAGTTAGCTCGTGGTACCTATTCCAATTTAGCTATAGTAGCCCACTCTACTTCTGAAGTAATACTCGATTTTATCAGTGTTATGCCAAATACTCCAAAACATAAGGTGTGCTCTCGTATCGTTATGACACCTGAAAATGCAAAAAGATTGCTCTTGGCTTTACAAAAAAATATTGCCGATTACGAAAATGCTTTCGGTACAATCGATCTGAATAAGGGTAATACTTATATCCCTCCAATGTTTGGCGGCGCTGAAGCGTGAATTCCTTATTGACAAATATAAAAAAGGCTATCGCTGATAATATCTCCGCAAAATTTCTTGTGGCAGTAAGCGGTGGTCCCGATTCTGTAGCACTATTACATGCAATGTATAAATTGCAATGTAGTTGTGCTGTGGCTCATTGCAATTTTCACCTTCGTGGCGAGGAGAGCGATAGCGATGCCTTGTTGGTCAAAAAGCTGGCTGTTACTTACGGCTTTACCTTTCATAGTGTAGATTTCGATACAATAAATTTTGCAAAAGATAATCACCTTTCTATTGAGATGGCTGCTCGCCGATTGAGGTATGATTGGTTTGATGAATTGGTGAATGAATATAAGTATGATTTCATCGCCATCGCTCATAATGCAAACGATAATGTAGAAACTTTTTTCCTCAATCTATTGCGTGGCACCGGCATTAAAGGGCTATGTGGAATTCCCGAAAAACGAAATAATATTATTCGTCCGATGATTGATGTCACGAGAGATGAAATTATGGATTATATTTCTCAAAATAATCTGGAATATCATATCGACAAAACCAATAATGACACCGTTTATACACGCAATTTTATAAGACACAATATCTTACCTCAATTTATTTCTCTCAATCCTTCTTTCCTAAGTACAATGTTATCTACCCAAAAAAGGCTCTCTAATATCTCCGATTTGGTGGATGATTTCTCTAATACATTGTATAGTAAGGCTGTTGAAGAAAAAAATAATATTATAAAATTAAACCTTTCTTTACTCCCTCAGTCAAATGCGAGGAGAGAAGTTCTTTTTAAATGGCTTTCTCCGTTTGGGTTCTCTTCTGATGATATTGCTACAATGGCTGATTTTGAGAAACTCCAACCCGGCAAGCATTTCTTTTCCGATAATAGGGTTGCTTTAATAGATCGTAATGAAATTATTATCGCTCATAAAGAGGATTTAGTGCCGGATAATTCTGTTTACAATATCACTTCTGATATACATTATCCTATAAATCTTATTTTAAAAACCATAGATATCAACGATTTTATTTTAGATAAAAATCCTGATGTCGCTTGTCTTGATGCCGACAAATGTAAAGGTCATTTTACTTTAAGGCATTGGAAAAAAGGCGATTTTTTCTATCCTTTCGGCTCGTTAGGTAAAAAGAAATTGAGCGACTTTTTTTCCGACAGTAAATTATCTCTTATAGAGAAGAATAAAGTATGGCTTTTTTGCGTTAATGATGAAATAGCTTGGGTTGTCGGAATGAGAATAAGCGGGAAATTTGCGTTGACTTCTAATACCAAAAAAGTATTGAAAATATCATTAAATTAACTATATATGAGAAATTTTTTAGGAATAATTTTATCCTTAGTCATCTTGGCTTCTTGTGCTTCTGTCAAGAAAATAGATTATCAAATGCCTTTGCAAGTATCACTTGTAAAACAAATTAAAACAAACAATACTTTCCGTATGCTTTGGTTTGATTATATTACAGAGGCAAACCAATATCAATCCATTAAAAATTACACTCCTTCAGAGAAATTTATTGCTCATTACTCTTTGGTAAAAGAGAAGAAGAATGTAATAGTGCCTTTATTGCTCCAAATTGATAAAGATTTCGATTACAAGCAGTTGGATAATTTAGGTGCTTCTTATTCCAAAACCTCCGACGAAATAATTTCTGTTCGTTTCCCGGTAAAATATTTACCTTCTCTATTGCAGATGAAGAATGTATCTTATATAGAATATCAAAATAATGTTGAATTAAGATTATATTAACCTACAATAAAATCTATTTTATGAAGAAACTTTTTTTACTTTCTTTTTCACTATGCTTTGTAGCTCTTTTTTCAATGGCACAAAGTAAGTTGTCTAATTCCATGAGATTAAAACTTTTAGAACAGAGTGAAACCTCAATCCAAAAAGCTAATTCTCAAGAATCGCAAAAAGTAGAGGCCTTTATTCATTTTAATGGCGATGTAGACCTCGCATTATTAGAGCGTTATAATGTGGAAGTTCATTCCGTTTTCCATGATTTGGGAATAGTAACTGCTTATATCGACTTGTCGTCAGTAGAGGCATTGGCTGCAGAATCATCTATTAAAGAGATAGAAGCTTCTACTCCGATGTATACTCGCCTCGATCAGGCACGCAAAATAGCTCATGTTGATGAAATACATCGTGGTGATGGTAGCTTAAATAATGTACAATATAAAGGAAAAGATGTAGTAGTAGGTGTATATGATGTCGGCTTCCAATATACTCATGCCGCTTTCCGTGATCCGGAAAATACTGCCAATACCAGAATTAAAAGAGTGTGGGAGCAGTCTACAAAATCAAGCAAATATCCTGTGCCATCAGGCTTTAATTATGGTTTTGAACTCTCTACTCAAAGTCAAATATTTGAGCGTCAATATGATGCTCGCTTAACCGATGCTATCGGTCACGGCTCTCACGTAGCAGGTATTGCTGTCGGTGGTGATATGGATAGAATTTATTATGGTGCCGCCCCTCAAGCCGATATCGTATTAGTTTCTGCCGATATGACAAGTAATGCTAGTGTTTCCGATGCTATTAAATATATTTTCGAATATGCAACATCTGTCGGTAAACCTGCCGTTGTCAATCTCAGTATGGGGTCTCATTCAGGTCCTCACGACGGTACTTCTACTTTAGATAGATTGATGGATAATCTTCAAGGTCCCGGTAGAATTATCGTCGGTTCCGTCGGTAATGAGGGCGAAGATAAATTTCACGCTTCCAGATCTTTTTCTGAGCAAGACTCTATCCTTAAAACTACTATCAAATTCTTAGACTTAAGTTATAAATACTCAACTATAGATATCTGGGGTGATGTGGATAAAGATTTTGAATATCAAGTAGTGTTGGTTCAAAAAACTAATAACAGTTTATTGTATGCTTCTCCTTTCTATAAAGCAAGTGTAGATACTTCCATGTCTATTAAACCTGTTGCATATCATAGTGTAGTTGCAGATAGTATTATTGCAGATGCAAAAGTTAGTATCGTTGCTCAAAAAAATGCAAATAATAATAAATACAATGTAACTGTCAAGACGTACGTTACCAAGATGCCGAATTATGGCTATTATATAGGAGTTGTCATAAAAGCTAAAGAGGGTACTGTACATATGTGGGCTGACGATTATCTTTCAGGCTTGTCAAATAATAACATAACAGGCTGGGATGATGGTGATGCCGTTAGCAGTATGGGAGAAATCGGTGGTACGGGAAATAGAATCATCTCTGTAGGTGCTTTGGTTAGCCGTGCTTATAATAGCTCAAATCCTTATAATTATTTGGCAGGATTCTCTTCTAAAGGTCCAACCCCTGACGGTCGTGTGAAACCGGATATTACCGCTCCGGGTTGCTACCTGATTTCTGCAATACCTAACACAAACAGAGTCGTTAAATCTTCTACTTTCGATGAAGCTCTGAACTTTACTTTTAATGGCGAAACTCAGTATTATGCTTATATGCAAGGTACTTCTATGTCGTCGCCTTTCGCTGCCGGTGTTATCGCTACTTGGCTTCAAGCCGATCCTACTCTTACTCCGGAACGCCTTCGTGAAGTGTTTGCCAAAACTTCTATAAGAGACGAATTTACCGGTAATATTTGCCCGAATAATGATTTCGGTTATGGTAAAATAAATGCAAATGCCGGTTTGCTCTACGTTCTCGGTAAAACCACTGCTAATGATATCGTTGATGCAGAATCGGCTAACTCCATTATCGTCTATCCAAACCCTTCTGCCGGTGAGGTTAATGTAGGTTTCCTTGGTGCCGACTCTAATGTCAATGTATCTATCTATTCTGTAGATGGTAAATTAGTATTTTCTCAATCAATAGGTAATGTATTGCCTGGAGATAGTGAAATTATTAACTTGTCAAATGTAAACAACGGTGTATATATTGTTCGTGTTCAAGGAGAAAATACACTTCAATCACATCGTTTGTTGATTTCTAAATAACCCTAATTTGTTTAGCTTAGACAAACATTTTTCAATAGGTGATATTACCATCATCGTTTCCGTAACAAATAATCATTGTTACTATGGAAAAAAAGATGGTAATATCATCTTTCTTTTTATTCCCGAAAGTAAAGTGAATACTATCGGAAATCAAAGTACACAAAAAGCGCTGAAATTATTATTGTCGAAGATATTGATTAATGAAGCGAAAAACGAGTTCCCAACTATTGCGGCAGAGTGGGCTGATAAAACAGGGCTTCATTATAATGTGTTGAGAATAAAAAGAGTAAGTTCCAGGTGGGGCTCTTGCTCTTCTTTGAATAATATAAACCTTTCTTGTTATTTACTATTGTTGCCAAGGCACCTTATCGACTACGTCATAGTTCATGAATTATGCCACTTAAAACACCGAAATCACGGTCCTCAATTTAAATCTTTATTACATAGTTATTTCCCATTATGGCGTGTATATGAAGAAGAAATGAAAGTGGCAGCACGTAAACTTTATTGGTTGATGTTTTAATTGAAAATATTGCCTTTTTTTTGTTTTTTATTTGTACCTTTGTAATTGTAAAAATAATCGATTTTTGAAATCTTAATTTATTGATAATTATATGGCTTCACAAGAAGATGTTTTTAAAAAACTTGTTTCGCATTGTAAGGAATACGGATTTGTTTTCCCTTCAAGCGAAATTTATGATGGTTTGGCCGCAGTTTATGATTACGGACAAAATGGTGTTGAACTAAAGAATAACATAAAAAAATATTGGTGGGATAGCATGGTACTTCTTCATGAAAATGTAGTAGGTATCGATGCCGCCATTTTTATGCATCCTACTACATGGAAAGCTTCCGGTCACGTAGATGCTTTTAATGACCCCCTTATCGATAATAAAGATAGTAAGAAACGCTATCGTGCCGACGTACTTATCGAAGATTTGATTGCAAAATATGAAGAAAAGATAGATAAAGAGTGCGAAAAAGCAGCCAAGAAGTTCGGCGACTCTTTTGATAGAGAGATGTTTTGCGCTACAAATGGCCGTGTAAAAGAGTATGTAGAAAAAAGAGATGCTATTCATAGCCGTTATGCAAAAGCTATGGAGGCTAACGACCTTGCGGAATTAAAACAGATTATTGTTGATAACGAGATAGTATGCCCGATTTCAGGTACAAAGAATTGGACTGATGTGCGCCAATTTAATCTTATGTTCTCTACCGAGATGGGCTCTACTGCAGATGGTGCTATGAAGGTTTATCTCCGCCCGGAAACAGCTCAAGGTATTTTTGTCAACTTCCTTAATGTGCAGAAAACCGGTAGATTAAAAGTGCCTTTCGGTATCTGCCAAATAGGTAAGGCTTTTAGAAATGAGATTGTTGCACGTCAGTTTATTTTCCGTATGCGCGAGTTTGAACAAATGGAAATGCAATTCTTTGTTCGCCCGGGTGAAGAGTTGAAATGGTTTGAACATTGGAAACAGTTCCGCCTCCGTTGGCACAAAGCTCTCGGCCTTGGCGATGAGAAGTATCGCTTCCACGACCATGAAAAACTCGCTCACTATGCTAATGCCGCTACAGATATAGAGTTCCAAATGCCTTTCGGATTTAAAGAGGTGGAGGGTATACATTCTCGTACCGATTTCGACTTGTCAAGTCACGAGAAATATTCCGGAAAGAATATCAAATATTTCGACCCGGAAATTAACCAAAGTTATACCCCTTACGTTATAGAAACTTCTATCGGCGTCGACCGTATGTTCCTCTCTATCATGTCGGCAGCTTATTGCGAAGAGCAACTCGAAGGTGGTGATAGTCGCGTGGTGCTGAAATTACCTCCAGTACTTGCCCCTATCAAGGCTTGTGTTATGCCTCTTGTTAAAAAAGATGGACTACCGGAAAAAGCGCGCGAAATTTTGAATAGCCTTAAGTTCGACTTCAAATGCTCTTACGATGAGAAAGATTCTATCGGTAAACGTTACCGCCGTCAAGATGCTATCGGTACTCCTTTCTGTATTACTGTAGACCATCAAACTATTGAAGATAACTGCGTTACTATCCGTTATCGCGATACAATGCTTCAAGAACGCGTCGAAATTGATAAATTACACTCAATCATCGCCGACGCCGTTAATATGAAGAATTTATTTAAGAAAATTGTTAATCAATAATATTTTTAAGCCAATCATAGAAGTGTTTTACCTTCTGTGATTGGCTTTTTTTTATAGATATGAAAATCACTAATTTAGCAGACAATAATACTATATTAAATCACTTTGTAAGTGAGTTGAGAGATGTAGATATTCATAACGACTCAATGCGATTTCGTAATAACATCGAAAGAATAGGACAGATATTGGCTTATGAAGTGAGTAAATCATTGCAATATACTAATGCAGATGTAGTTACACCTCTCGGCGTTGCAAAAACGTGCCATGTCGAAGATAATATCGTGGTAGCGTCTATTTTACGTGCCGGTCTCCCTCTTCATAATGGCATCTTGTCTTTTTTTGATAAAGCGGAGAATTGTTTTGTTTCTGCCTATAGAAAATATATCAACGAAAAAGAATTTGACGTTCATGTAGAGTATATCGCTTCTCCCTCTTTAGATGGAAAAACGGTTATCCTTGCCGACCCGATGTTGGCTACGGGCTCTTCTATGGAGCTGGCTTATAAAGCATTGCTTACCCATGGCACCCCAAAAAAAGTTATCATCTGCTCGGTAATTGCAAGCCAATATGCAATTGATTATGTTTCAAAACATCTCCCTTCTGATATTTGTGAGGTCTATACCGCAGTAATAGATCCTGATTTGAACGAACATGCGTATATTGTTCCTGGGCTTGGTGATGCCGGTGACCTTGCTTTTGGCGAAAAATTAAGTCGATAAATTATTCTCGTCTATGAACAATCGTACTTTCATTTTCCTATTGCTTTTTGTTGCTCTCATTCTTGCATCGAATAGTGCTTCTGCCCAAAATAGCCCCGGATTGGTGTATTATAATGCCGATTCGTTTAGAATTATCAATAAAGGGTTTGAAGATACGGAATTGACCTATTCCCGTTTGCCGCTATACCTCAAAGATTCCGTTCGTACCGACCTGTGGAATCGTGGCTTGTGCAGTAGCGGTATCGGCATTCGTTTCTCTTCGAATTCAACAAAAGTGGCTATAAAATACACCTTATTATGGGATTTCCATATGAATCATATGGCGGATACCGGGATAAAAGGGGCTGATTTATATCTGTTGGAAAAGAATGGAGTGTGGAGGTACGTCAATTCCGTTCGCCCTAAAGATAATAATAAAGAATTAAAACAAAATGAGAAGGTACTCGTTGATAATCTGGATGGAAATACTCATGAATTTCTGATTTATCTGCCTTTGTATGATGGTGTTACAGAGATGTATATAGGGGTCGACAGCGCGGCGATGTTGTCTATGTCTACCGTTGATAACCCTCGTAAAAGCAAAAAAATAGTGATGTATGGAACCAGTGTTCTTCAAGGTGGCTGTGCTTCGCGTACCGGTATGGTGGCAACTAATATAATCCAACGCGAATTAAATTGCGAAGTTATAAATTTAGGCTTTAGTGGCGAGGGTAAAATGGACTCTTGTATTGCTCGTGCTATCGGTTCTATCTCTGATATCGATGCTATTGTTATCGACCCTGTGCCGAATTGCACCGAAAAAATGTGCGACACCCTTACCTTCGGCTTTGTTGATATCCTTGCAAAATTATGCCCCGATATCCCTATAATAATGGTTGAAGGGGCAATATATACTTATGCTGAATACGACTCCTTTTTTAATAACTATTTGCCGAAAAAGAATGAGGCATACTATAATAACTATAAAAAATTGAAAAGAGCCGGGCATAAAAATATTATCTATGTCTCTTCTGATAATTTATACGGCTCTGATGGTGAAGGTACTGTCGATGGTATACATTTCACCGATTACGGTTTCCATAAGTACGCCGATAAACTGATTAAAGTACTCCGCCCGATTATTAAATAGTGGGTACTATGGCTTTATTCCATTGATAATTAGTGTAATTATCTCCTCCTTTCTGTGCTCGATAAAGTCGGTTGTTGCCGGATTTTCACTACCTATAAATTGTGTAATAATAGGTTGTGAAATAAAGGTGAAGGCTGTTAGTGATATTATGTTTATAATTAAATCAATAGGTTCTATTTTACGAATATTACCGCACTCTATTTCTTTGTTTATCAAGGTGCAAAAATTTTTGTACAATTCTATTCTTTTAGGATTTCCAAGGATAAAATCATGTATGAATTTTCGCCTTTCCGGTTTGGTAAGTAATTCATTTATAATAAGTATGGGTAACTTCGGATTGTCTTGAAGTGTGGTGAAATAAGAGTCGATACCCGCTTTTATCTTATCATTTAGAGTGCTCTTATCAAACAGCGGGCTTGATAATAATATCATTAAGTCTTCAAATTTCTTATAAAAAATTTGTTGAAATAAATTTTCTTTCGTTCTGAAATAATAGTGTATTAGTGCCTGATTACAACCGACTTCTTTGGCTATGTCTGTCGTACTCGTAGAGTCAAAACCTTTGTCCATAAAGATTTTTTCGGCTACATCAATTATTTTTTGCTCCAGATTCTGCTCTTTCATATTACTTGTTTTGATGAGTTTTTTTTGCATTCTCTACCATAAAGTGTAGACGATTAAAGATATTTGCGTCGGAAGTGCTTCCGTCAAAATCAAGGAATAGAAGGTTGAGGTATGGGTATTCTTCTTTTAATTTTTTCTCTATTCCTTTAGAAATGATATGGTTTGCAATACATCCGAAAGGTTGTACGCTGACGATATTATTTACTCCGCTATGTACTAATTCTCCTATTTCGCCCGGTAGAAGCCATCCCTCTCCAAAATCTGCTGCCATACATATCGCTCTGCCTGCATATTCCGACAATTTGAATATTGAAGCAAGGGGATGATAATATTTGAAACATTCACATTGCTTGTCCATCTTGCGGGCACAACGCATAATGTATTTATGTATATTGTCGGTGATAAAAGTCGGCACCGTCTCCTTTTTTATATACAATTTTCTGTTTACATGGTTGTTTACAATGCTCGTCAAGAAGAAGTTAGTAAGCGAAGGAGGAATTACGTCAAGGCCCTGCTCTATGAGCCATTCAGTAACGAATTTGTTGCTGAAGCCATTATATTTTACATAAATCTCCCCTACAAGTCCTATTTTAGGAAGGTCTTTGTCGACAATATTGTTTGAAAATTCTATTGCAGCCTCATGTAGTAATGTTACAAGCCCTTTAGTATCTTTTCGAAGTACGATAGGTTTTGCTGCCATTATATATTTGTCGTATAATTTCCCGGCTACTCCCGGCACTTTCTCTCTTGCTGCAGACGAGTGATATAGTTTGGCAAGTGAGTCGGCATATAACATCGTATATATGGTGATGTTGATAATGCTTTTCCAATCGACGGAGAAGCCCGGTTGGTTGTTGTTGACTCCTTTTCCTATCGCAAGTGAAATTACCGGAATGTCTTTATATCCTGCCGAAATAATTGCATTTTTTATTAGAGAGAAATAGTTGCTTGCCCGGCATTGACCTCCCGTTTGTGTGATGATTATCGCCACGTTGTCCGGATTGTATTTCCCACTATTGAGTGCATTTAATATACTGCCTATCACTATTGTGGCGGGGTAGCAAATCTCATTATTGGCATATTTCAACCCCGTTTCCACATCTTCTTGCGTCCCGCTTGGAAGGTTGATGAGGTTGTAACCTAACAAACTAAAGATAGTGGGTACAAACTCGGAATAGCCTTCCGCAAAATATGGAGCCAATAGGGTGCGTCTTCGATCTTCTACTGTGAAGATTTTTGTTTTCTGAAATTCCTTTTCATTATCCGCTATCTCCTTTTTTGTGTCAATACTCTCTATCAGAGAGCGGATTCTTAATCTAAGCGACCCGATATTGTTGACGTCGTCGATTTTTAGTAGTGTGACGTTTTTGTTATAGTGTGATAATATACTTTTTACTTCGTCGATAATAAATGCATCCGGCCCGCATCCAAAGGATGTCAGCTGTACAAAATGTAGGTTGTTATGAGGCCAATTTCCCACAAAAGATGCGGCTTTGAATATTCTGTTTGGATATGACCACTGACTTAAGGCATTTATTTTCTCAAAAATGGAGTCGCTGAATGGACGACTGATATTTTCAGAAATAATATCTACTCCCATTTTACTTATTGCGTACGATAATTTATGCTCGATAAGCTGGTCGATATGATACGGGCGGCATGCCATCATTATTACCATTCGTCCCTCTGCAGTGGCTTTTTCCAATATTTTTTCGTTCCTTTCCGATAGCTCTTTGTGGAATAATTCCATCTCTGATAACGCTTTTTCCAACGCTGTAGTGATGTTTTTTTTCTTTATCCCTAAAGAGAGTAGGTATTGTGTACAACTGTTTTTTAGTAGAGATGTGTCGTTGAAATTGATTACGGGGCTATCGAAGGGTATTCCGTATTTGCGCTCCGGGTTTATTGCACTGCGAATTACGTCGGAGTAGCCGCTCACTATAGGGCAATTAAAGCTGTTGCCGGTGGCTTTATCCTCTTTCTTTTCAAAAATAGTGTAAGGGTAAAAAATTCTATCTACCTTTTTCTCCGCTAAATTTATTATATGCCCATGCATTAATTTTGCAGGGAAGCAGATGTTGTCTGCCATGATAGAATTGATGCCGCTATTGTATAGATTGTTGGATGAAATGTCTGATAAAATTACTCTTATTCCACATTCAGTAAATAGTGTATGCCAAAAAGGATACTCTTCGTACATTCCTAAAGCGCGAGGTATTCCAATAGAAACGGCACTGTCAGTAATGCTTTTCCTATTGAATAAGAGGCGATTTTTTATGGCAAAAATATTCTCGCCCGTGTATGTGCTTTCGCTTTTGTTAGAATAAATTTTCTCGCAATTGTTACCGGTATAATATTCGTTACCATTGCTGAATTTATAGCTCTTTATCGTGCATTTATTGTTACATCCGTTGCAAGAAAACACATCACTGGTATAGTCGTTTTCTGCAAAGCTACTCAGTATACGTTCTTTATTCATGGTTGATAGTTTTATTTCGTGCGTAGATGGCAGCTCCGTAAGCGCCCATTAATTCGGGAATATCGGAAATTTGAACGTTGCTTTTTGTTTCCATCTCCAATGCGCGGATAACGCTGCTGTTTCTGAATGTACCTCCTTGTACTATGATATTCTTTCCCAACTCCGATATATTATGGAGTTTCAGCATTTTATACAAGCAGTTTTTTATAACCGAGATGCTCAATCCGGCAGCAATATCTTCTATTTGAGCGCCTTCGCGCATCGCTTGTTTCACTTTAGAATTCATAAATACCGTACATCTGGTACCTAAATCATAAGGGTGATCGGCACTGCATGCCTTGTAGGCAAAGTCCGCCACTTTTATACCTAAAATATTTGCAAAGGTCTCTATGAAAGAGCCACACCCTGAGGAGCAGGCTTCGTTTATCTCTATGCGTTTTATTGACCCGTTTTCTACAAAGATGGCCTTCATATCTTGACCTCCAATGTCTAAAATAAAACTCACTTCCGGATTTATTTCTCTCGCTGCAGTGAAGTGAGCCATCGTTTCTACAATGTTGTAATCCAAATCGTATGCGGCTTTAAGTAGGTTTTCTCCATAGCCGGTAACGCAACTGCCACTTATTTTCAGCGATTTAATACTTTCCGGTATTTGGTCTATCGCTCTGTTAAAGGTGTTGTAGCTATCTCCGTTATTGTGATTGTAACTGCTGTAAATAATCTCTTTCTTATCGTTGATGATAATAATTTTCGTTGTTGTTGATCCGGAGTCAATTCCAAGAAAATATCTGTCGGTATCTGTAGGTGTAGAGGTCGGAATTTTTTTTATCTGTTGATTTTCTTTCCAATAATCATATTCCTCTTTAGTATTAAAAAGCGGTGGCAGTGTGTTTTTTGTGTATAATTTTATGTCGTTAAAATGGAGGGCATAATAGAGTTGAGAACTGTCGACTACCTGTTCGTTTTGCATAGATAGTAGCGCACAACCGAGTGCCGGGATAAATTGTGGAGTTTCCGGTAAAATAATATCTTCCTCTTTGATATCGAGTACTTTTTCGAAATGTTTTTTCAACTCAGGCAGATATGCAAAGGGTCCCCCACAAAAGAATACTTTTCGTTTAATATCCATTCCTCTTGATAGAGAGGCAATTACTTGTAGGGCAACGGCATGGAACATAGATGCGGCAATGTTGTTTTTGCCGGCACCTCTACTTATCAGGTTTTGTATGTCGGTCTTTGAAAATACTCCGCATCTCGATGCAATAGGATAGATTGTGTCGGCATTCGATGCTAATGTGTTAAGCTCTTGAGTGGTAGTGTTTAGTAATAATGCTGTTTGGTCGATGAAGGCTCCCGTGCCACCGGCACAACTGCCGTTCATGCGTATGTCCGGTATTTTTCCATCTTCAAAAAATATCATCTTACTATCTTCTCCTCCCATATCTATAAGGGTGTGCACATCAGGATATTTTTGATGTATTACTTCTACTGCAGCAATAACCTCTTGTACAAATCTATATCCAAGTCTCTCGGCATACCCCATTCCTACCGACCCGGTTAATGTTACTCTGAATTTACATCCGTTGAATGATTCTAAAATCTTGTTTAATATAAGCCTTCCGGACGTGACAATATCTGCATTATGACGTCTGTATTCCTTGAATAATACCTGCTTATCCGCGTCTATAATAATAGCTTTGATTGTAGTAGACCCTATGTCTATTCCCAGATTATAAATAATATCTTGTTGCTGTGATAACATATTAATAACTTTATTTAATAGACCTATTAAAAACGGTGCAAAGGTAACATAAATTTTTTAACCGGCAAAATAATACAATAAGTATGAGGTGAAATAATTTAAACGTTGGTAAAAAAACACGATATATATATTGTATGATTTTATAAAAATAATTACCTTTGCAAGTTGAAATAAAAAAAGTAAATTCAGATGACTTCTAAAGAAATAAGACAATCTTTTTTAGATTTTTTCAAATCAAAAAATCACCATATCGTACCTTCTGCACCAATGGTGATAAAGGATGACCCTACACTTATGTTCACCAATGCGGGAATGAACCAATTTAAGAATATCATTTTGGGTAATGATCCTATAAAATATCCACGTGTTGCCGATGCTCAAAAATGCCTCAGGGTAAGCGGCAAGCATAATGATTTGGAGGAGGTGGGCCATGATACTTACCACCATACGATGTTTGAGATGCTTGGAAACTGGAGTTTTGGCGACTATTTTAAGAAAGAGGCTATTGCTTGGGCGTGGGAGTATCTTACTGAAGTTCTGAAATTAGATAAAGACAGGCTTTACGTTACCATATTCGAAGGGGCTCCGGCTGAGGGACTGCAAAGAGACGATGAGGCAGCCGGTATTTGGGAGCAATATATTGATAAAAACCGTATTATTAATGGTAATAAGCACGATAATTTCTGGGAAATGGGAGATACGGGTCCTTGTGGTCCTTGCTCGGAAATACATATCGATTTACGTCCGGATGCCGAACGCGCAAAGATTGACGGAAAATTACTTGTAAATGGTGATAATCCGCAAGTAATAGAGATATGGAATAATGTATTTATGCAATATAACCGCAAGGCTGACGGCTCTTTAGAACCTCTGCCTAATAAGGTTATCGATACCGGAATGGGTTTTGAGCGCCTTTGTATGGCTGTGCAAGGTAAGACGTCCAATTACGATACCGATGTATTTACTCCGCTTATCGACGCTGTCGGCAACATTTGTAATTCCAAATACGGACAAGATGAAAAAGTTGATGTGGCCATGCGCGTTATTGCCGACCATATCCGTACTATCGCTTTTGCTATTACCGATGGTCAATTGCCGTCAAATGCAAAAGCCGGTTATGTTATCCGCCGTATCTTGCGCCGTGCCGTACGATATGGGTATACTTTCTTAAATCAAAAAGAGGCTTTCCTTTATAAACTTATCCCTGCCCTTATAGAGAATATGGGAGAGGCTTATCCGGAATTGGCTCAGCAAGAGTCGTTGATTGTCAAGGTGGTAAAAGAGGAGGAGGATTCATTCTTACGTACTCTCGACACCGGTATTCGCCTTTTGGATAAGGTGATGGCAGATGCCAAAAACGCCGGTGCTAAAGAAATTTCCGGCGTTGATGCCTTCGTGCTTTATGATACTTACGGCTTCCCTTACGACCTTACGGAACTCATTCTTAAAGAGAATAATCTTTCGGTAAATGCCGATGATTTCAATACGGAGATGAAGAAGCAGAAAGACCGTGCACGTAATGCCGCTTCTGTTGAAACCGGCGATTGGGTAGTGCTCTGTGATGAAGAGTCTCATTTTGTGGGTTATGATGAATTGCAAACCGAAACGCGTATCGTTAGATATCGTAAACTCGCTCAAAAAGGTAAAGAGTTCTATCAAATAGTGCTCTCTAACACACCTTTCTATGCCGAAATGGGTGGTCAAGTGGGCGATAGAGGTTGGCTGATTTCCGAAGTAGGTGATAGTATCGACATTATTGACACTAAAAAAGAGAATAACTTACCCGTACATATCGCAAAAGAGTTGCCAAAAGATGTGAATGCGATTTTCTTGGCAAAAGTAAATGTCGAGAAACGCAGAGCTACCGAAGCCAATCATACCGCAACACACCTCTTACATATGGTGCTCAGAAATATGCTCGGTACACATGTAGAGCAAAAAGGATCTTATGTAAGTCCCGAAACACTCCGTTTCGACTTCTCTCACTTCCAAAAACTCACCCCGGAAGAGATACGTCAGGTAGAACGCGAAGTGAATAAATTGATACGAGAAAATATTACTCTCGAAGAGAGTAGGAACGTGCCTATTTCAGAAGCCAAAAAAATGGGTGCTATGGCTCTCTTTGGTGAGAAATACGGCGATTTTGTTCGTGTAATTCGCTATGGACAATCCGTGGAATTGTGTGGCGGTACTCATGCCAAAGCTACCGGTTCTATAGGGTTCTTTAAAATAGTTTCCGAGAGTTCTATCGCTGCAGGTATCCGCCGTATTGAAGCTGTTACAGCCTTTTCGGCAGAGCTCTTTGTGGAAAATTTGCAAGATATGCAAGCCTCTGTTAAAGAGTTGTTTAACAACACTCCTGACGTCATTCCCGCTATCAAGAAGAGTATGGATGAAAGTGCATCTCTCCGTAAACGTATAGAAGACTTTATGCAAGAGAGAGCAATAACCCTTCGTAACTCTATGCTCGAGCGCGCCGAAGATATTAACGGTGTTAAGGTAATACGATTTACCGGAACCGAAGACCCTGATACTTATAAGAATATCATTCCTTTCTTCCGTGGAAAATTTGCCGATGTCAAATTCTTGTTCGTTATAGGAAATGTTTATGAAGGTAAACCTTCTATTACAATCTTTATCAGTCAGCCTATGATAGATGCAGGATTTAATGCAGGTAATATGGTGCGTAAAGCAGCTAAATTTATTCAAGGTGGCGGTGGCGGTCAAGCATTTATGGCTACTGCCGGCGGTAAGTATCCGAATGGTATCGACGAGGCTCTTGATTGTATTATTGATATGATTAAATAATTATTATACTTTGCGTTATGAGCCCAGTGTTCATAACGCTTTTTTTTATGAGTGAGTTTGAAAATATCATATTAACGCCTATTCAAAAGCGGGCATTCTTGAAAATTGCTATGGAACTGGTTAAAATCGATAACCTCTTTCATTGCAATGAAGTCAATGTGCTCTCACTGCTCGAAAAAGAATTCGATATTCAGGCTGACGACGTGGAGATGATTCATTATATTTCGTTGTCGCAAGCAATAGCAGTGTTAAAACAACTTGATAGAGAGATTATTGCTCGTATAGTAGCCGTTTTTGAAAATATTGTGTGCACTGATAATGATATCGATATAAAGGAAAATATTTTGCTTACTGCCATTAGAATGGCTCTTTTGCCGGAATTCTCTTCGTGGTCTACAATAATCTCTATCGATGATGCAAATTCCGATTGCTCTACTTCTCAATTGGCCTTTGTCGAAAAAACGTATGATGCTAATGCTCACGAGTTTTTTGATAACGATTACGAACGGTTGTTCCTTGAAAATGAGTTGGCAAAAGCAGGTATTAAACTCTTTTATCTCCCTTCCGAAATAAAGAAGATTGAGTCGTTTTGGACGAATATTGAAAATGCAAATCACAACTCTTTGGCGTTGAGGCATTCACTTCAATTTATTACCCCTATTGATAAACGTGTTGATATAAAAGATGCTATTTTAAATTTCGAAAATATAAATCTTACATCTTTTTATAATACTCTTTTGTTGCGTTATAAAATCGTACCCGATAAGATTGAGTATAGCACTTTCTTTTTGTTGAAAATAAAATCGGGGGATTTGTTGAATGATTTTGGAAATCTATATACCAATTCCGATTTCTTGGTGATTTCGTTAGATAAGGATATTAAGAAAAGAATATCCGCTTTCTTATCGTTGATGGTAAAGCCCGATTTATCGATATCTGTCGACGGGTATTATAAATTTCTTTATGAGTATCTTAGCGAAAAATGCAAGATGTTGGGAGAAATGGAAATAGGTAAAAATAATCAACTCTTTTTTAAGAATATAAATAGAGAACAAGTAGTATTCAAGTCTTTCCCACAGTCGTGCACGCTCTATTTTTTGATTTTAAAATATGGTAAGTCGGGAGTCGCGTCAAATTTATTTAACGATGCTTATGATTTTTTGCAGAATATAGATGCCTCGTTATATCAATCGCAGGGCGTTTTTGACATGAATTTGCTGCTTTCGGATTTGGAGAACCGGAATTGCAAACAGGCTATATTGCTACATAATATTATAGTAATTTATTCCGCACTATCTACAAAAGATATCTATAGCGACAAGTTTCTCGACTATATAAAGCAGATAATAAAGCATCGCTCCAGTTTGAAAAGTTATATCAATTCCGCTTTTGATGAATTAAATGGAGGTGTTATTTGTGATAGTTTTAAGATAAATTACGATTCCGAATATAAAACATATAATATAAATGCGGATATATCACTTTTTAAAAAGTGGGAAAAAGAAAGTTGTATACCACTGATAGATAGTGATTTATGGAGGGGATTGAAGTAAAATCCAAACTATTGGATTTTACTTTTTTCTTTTAAAGAAGAGCAATACCTTTGTGCTCGAAAATTTATAATATGAAAAGAGATTTATTTAATAAAAATATAATATGAAAAGAGATTTATACAATCAAGCATTATTTAATGATTCTGAAGCAGTACGCCAAGGGGCAGGAAAGAATATCATTCCGCCGCCTGAGAAGGAGCCGCTTTGGAAAGCATATCTCGAGAAGTTTAAAGATCCGATAATAATAGTGCTTCTTGTAGTATTCTTTCTGTCGGTATGTGTTTCGGTATACGAACTCATTTTTCAAGGTCGCACTATAGAGGTGCTTTTTGAGCCGATAGGGGTATTGGTAGCACTTTTGCTTGCCACCGGAGTGGGTTTTATTTTTGAAGTTAAAGCCGGCAAAGAGTTTGAAGTACTTAATAAGGTAAAAGATGATGCTCCCGTTAAAGTGTTCCGTCGTAGTGAAGAGGGCGGTAATCCTCACATGTATAATATCAAGCGTCAAGATGTAGTAGTAGGTGATATTGTGAAGCTCGAAAGTGGAGACGAAGTGCCTGCTGATGGCATCTTGTTGGATACTATTACTTTACGTGTCGATGAGTCGAACTTTACCGGAGAACCTCATGTGAAGAAATCGGAGAATGAGGCCGATTTTAAAAAAGATGCCACATATCCTACCAATTTTCTTTTGCGTAGCTCTATAGTTATCGAAGGTACCGCCCTATATCGTGTTACTGCAGTAGGTGTAGATACCGTTGAGGCAAAAGGTTTTGCTATTGAGCATGATGGCACTAAAGTAGTTACACCTTTAAACCGTCAGCTTAATCGCCTCGCCGATTTTATATCAAAAGTCAGTCTGATTATCGCTATCATTATCATTGCGGGGCGAATGTTATTCTTCTTCTATTTCGATGGTAATAACGCAAATAATACCGATGTACTTGAGATAGTAGAGTATGTACTCAATTCTATAATGATAGCCGTTACACTTATTGTAGTAGCGGTTCCCGAAGGATTGCCTATGAGTGTTACCCTCAGTTTGGCGATGAGTATGCGCAGAATGATGAAGGAGAATAACTTGGTGCGTAAACTCCATGCTTGCGAAACAATGGGTGCGGCTACTGTAATATGTACTGATAAAACGGGTACGCTCACGAAAAATGAGATGACTGTTGTCAATACCAAATTTTGTGGAGGTGAAGATGACGAATATTTGGTGAAAATGAATATGGCTGTCAATTCTTCTGCCGAATTGACTACAGATAAGAATGGTAAGGTAATGGCTCTTGGTAATCCTACTGAAGGTGCTATGCTGATATGGCTTAAAAATCAGAATGTTGACTACTACGAAATACGTAATAAAACAACTATTATAAGTCAGGTGCCTTTCTCTACCGAAAGAAAATATATGGAGTCGACAGTGAAATTGGATGACGGACGCACTTTGCGTTTTGTAAAAGGGGCTCCTGAATTGCTGATGAAGATGTGCGATGAGCTCTCGGGAGGAATGCCTATCAACGTAGTGATGGATGAATTGGCATCTTACCAGAATAGAGCTTTCCGTACTCTTGGTTTCGCCTATCAAGATATGGATAAGGAGGGGGCAAAACTGATATTCCTCGGTGTAGTCGGTATTGCCGATCCTATTAGAGATGATGTTGTAGAGGCTATTGATACCTGCCGAAATCATGCCGGTGTAAGAGTCATCATTGTTACTGGCGATACCCCCGGTACTGCCAACGAGATAGGACGTGAGATAGGCCTTATTGGTAAGGATGAAGAGCCTCAAAGGATTACGGGACCGGAATTTGCCGAAATGAGTCATGACGATGCCCTTGCTTTGGTACGAAATCCTGAATTTTCCATACTCTCTCGTGCTCGCCCTGACGATAAAGCTCGCCTCGTAATGCTGCTCCAAGAGGCTGGTGAAGTGGTGGCTGTTACGGGTGATGGCACTAACGATGCCCCCGCTTTAAGTAAAGCTCAAATCGGACTCTCTATGGGCGATGGTACCGCTCGCGCAAAAGAAGCAAGCGCAATTACTATCCTTGATAATTCATTCTCAAGTATAAATAAAGCTATCCTTTGGGGACGCTCTTTATACATGAATATCAAAAGGTTTATCCTTTTTCAAATGACTATAAATGTATCTGCTTGCTTGATTGTGATGTTGGGGGCCTCGCTCGGTATTGATTCTCCTCTTACCGTTACGCAGATGCTGTGGGTAAACCTGATTATGGATACTTTTGCCGCTATGGCTCTATCTTCCTTACCTGCCGATAAAAGAGTGATGAATGATAAACCTCGTAACCCGAAAAGCCATATCATAGATAGAAGTATGCTCGGAAATATCCTTTGTTTCGGTTTGTTATTCACCGTGATATTATTGTGCTTGTGGCAATTCCTTTGGCATAACGATGTCACCGAAAATGTCGGAGTTTATGATTTGTTGTGTAAAACTAATATTAAGGACTTCTTTTTAGGACTCTTTGATTTCTCAAAATCTAAAGCTCATCTTAGTGCTTATGAGGCAGGGTTCTTCTTCACTACTTTCGTGATGTTGCAATTTTGGAATCTTTTTAATGCAAAATATTTCCGCTCCGGTCGAAGTCTCCTATTGGATATCTTGGCCTTGTTCAAAGGAAAGAACATGTTTAAACTTACTTTTAGTAAATGGTTCGCATTAATCGTTGCAGTGATTTTGACGGGCCAGATTGTGATAATTAATTTCGTCGGTCCGCTATTTAATGTAGCCCCTTTGAATCTTACGGATTGGTTGTTTATTCTATTAAGCACCTCTCTCGTTTTAATTATTGTTGATGTAGTTCGTACTTTTTATTTCTTTATACACAATAAGAAAGTAGTATAAGCGTTATTATAATAAAAAAGTTTCTACAAATAAAATAATAGTTAAGTTAGACAATAGGAAATCTATAATCTAAAAATCAGCGACTGTGTTATAATAATCGTATTATAACACAGTTTTTTTTTGCGTTCGTGCCGAAAGGATTGCATCGACGTGCATTTTTTTTTGATATTCTATGCGGAGGTGGAATTTCGCGTTCCTTTTTTGTAGATAATAAAAATTTTGCTAAATTTGTACTTTATTGTACGGCACTTATTTCATAGTTGTGTAGAAGTGTTGTAAGTTTAATTATGTAATTGTAAATGAATAAAATAGATATTATTTCACAAGTAACGATGGTATCTTCGGGGGTCGTTCAAAATGTACTGGATATGCTTGGAGAGGGGGCTACAATCCCTTTTATTGCCCGTTATAGAAAAGAGCGTACCGGAGCCCTCAACGAGGTGAAAATCGAGGAAATTCAGCAGGAGTATAACCGACTTACTGAAGTGGAACAAAGGCGACAATTTGTTTTTGATACTATTTCCGAACTTGGAATGATGACTGATGATATTGCAAAAAGATTACAAGATAATTGGTCGATAACGGAAATAGAAGATATATATTTGCCTTTCAAACAGAAAAAGCGTACCAAAGCCACTATAGCCAAAGAGGCGGGGCTTGAGCCTTTTGCAAAAACAATAATGAGCGGGAAAGTAGATGCTCGCCGAGTAGCGATAAACTACGTCAACGACAAAGTACAATCACCGGAAAAAGCCATTGAAGGGGCACAAGATATTATTGCAGAGTGGGTTAATGAGAGCATTTCTGCACGAAATGCAATTCGTGCTCAGTTCGAGAATTACGCCGTTATCTCTTGTAAAGTGGCGAAAGGTAAAGAGGTTGACGCAGATAATTACAGTAATTATTTCGATAAAGAATATAGGCTGAGCAGTTGCCCGTCACATGCACTTCTTGCAATGCGTCGCGGTGAAGATGAAAAACTCCTTAAAGTTTCTATCGATGTCGATAAAGAGAAAGCCGTAGCACGTTTGGAGCGTATTTTTCTTAAATCTAATAATCAAATAAACCATGATATCATCTCCGAGGCTATTGTTGATGCTTATAAGAGGTTATTAAAGCCGAGTATAGAGAATGAGTTTGCCGCGGCAAGTAAAGAAAAAGCTGATGATGAGGCTATAAAAATATTCTCTTCGAATCTGAGACAGCTGCTCCTCTCTTCACCGTTAGGACAAAAAAGAACTATGGGTATCGACCCGGGATTTCGTACCGGATGTAAGGTTGTATGCCTTGATGCTCAAGGAAATCTGCTTCATAACGATACTATCTATCCTCACCCTCCGAAAAATGAGCGGGCATTGGCAGCAAAAAAAATCACTACCCTTGTTGAGCAATACAAGATAGAGGCTATAGCAATAGGGAATGGTACTGCCGGAAGAGAAACCGAAGAGTTTATACAAAAGCTGCGCTTTAATACAGATATTCAGGCTTTTGTGGTTAGTGAAAGCGGAGCGAGTATCTATTCGGCTTCCGCTGTGGCAAGAGAAGAATTTCCGGATTATGACGTAACAGTGCGTGGCGCCGTCTCTATCGGTCGTCGCCTTATGGATCCCCTTGCCGAACTCGTTAAAATAGAACCTAAAAGCATCGGAGTGGGGCAGTATCAGCACGATGTAAATCAAAATAAATTGCAGAATGCATTGGATAATACCGTTGTTTCATGCGTAAATGCTGTTGGTGTAGAGGTGAATAATGCTTCAAAACAGCTGCTTACTTATGTATCCGGAATAGGACCTCAATTGGCAAAGAATATCGTGGATTATAGAGCGGAAAACGGTGCTTTTCCTAATAGAAAAGCCCTGCTTAAAGTGCCGAAAATGGGCCCGAAATCTTTTGAACAGTGTGCGGGATTCCTCCGCGTTGCAAATTCTGATAACCCACTCGACAACTCTGCTGTCCATCCAGAAAGATATAAATTAGTAGAGCTGATGGCTGCAGATAATAATCTGAATGTGAAGGATTTGATCGGTAATAAAAAGGTATTAAGTAATATCGACTTGAATAAATATTTGTCCGACTCAGTGGGTATGCCTACTTTAACAGATATCGTTGCCGAATTGGAAAAGCCGGGTAGAGACCCTCGCGTTGGGGTGGAGCAGTGGGGGTTCGACCCGAATATCAAAACTATTGACGATATTAAACCTAATATGGTAGTAGATGGTATCGTTACTAATGTTACTCAATTCGGTGCCTTTGTCAATATCGGTATCAAGGAGAACGGACTCTTACATGTGTCGCAGATGAGCAATAAGCGAATCGCTTCCCCTTTAGATGTTGTGTCTGTAAATCAACATATTAAAGTAAAAATAATTGACGTAGATTTATCTCGAAAACGTATTTCATTATCATTATTATTCGAAAATTAAAAAATATTATATACTATGGAAATCAGAGAATATATCGACAAAAATTTTAACCGCTTTATCGAAGAGTGGAATTCATTAATCAGAATAGAATCCATATCAGCAAAGCCGGAGAATGCGGCTGAGATGGTAAAATGCGCGGAAAGATGGGTGGAACTGCTACTCGCTGCAGGTGCTGATACCGCAAAAGTGATGAAAACTAAGGGAAATCCTATAGTCTTTGCACAAAAAATGGTTAACCCGGATTTCCCTACAGTGCTCGTCTACTCGCATTACGATGTGATGCCTGCCGAGCCGTTTGAGGAGTGGAAATCAAATCCATTTGAAGCCGATATCCGTGATAATCACTTGTTTGCACGCGGTGCTGATGACGATAAAGGTCAAGCAATGGTGCAGGTGAAAGCTTTTGAATACCTCGTTGCTCAAAACGAATTAAAATGTAATGTGAAGTTTATCTTTGAGGGTGAAGAAGAGATTGGGTCGCCTTCATTAGAGGATTTCTGTAAAGAGAATAAAGAGATGCTCAAAAGCGATATCATCCTCGTATCCGATACCAGTATGATAGGCAAAGATACTCCATCTATTACTACCGGTTTGCGCGGTTTGGCTTATTGGCAAATAGAGGTTACCGGTCCTAATAGAGATTTGCATTCCGGACATTTCGGTGGTGCTGTTGCAAATCCTATCAATACATTATGTAATATGTTGTCGACAGTAGTTGATAAACACGGCAGAATTACTATTCCGGGCTTTTATGATGATGTTGTGGAATTGACGGCAGAAGAGCGAAAAATGATAGCTGATATTCCTTTCGATTTGGAGAAATACAAAGCGGCTATCAATGTGCAAGATCTATTTGGCGAAGAGGGCTATTCTACATTAGAGCGTAACAGCTGTCGCCCTTCTTTCGATATTTGCGGCATTTGGGGTGGATATACCGGCGAAGGTTCTAAAACGGTATTGCCTTCAAAAGCATATGCAAAAGTCTCTTGTCGACTCGTTGCCAACCAAGATCACCACAAAATTTCTCAAGCCTTTGTCGATTATATTCAATCTATAGCACCGAAAAGCGTTCGCGTAGAGGTAACACCTATGCACGGCGGTCAGGGTTACTTATGTCCTATTGATTTGCCGGCGTATAAGGCTGCCGAAGCCGGATTCGAAATAGGCTTTGGTAAAAAACCTATCGCTGCTCGCCGTGGCGGTAGTATCCCTATTATCTCTACTTTCGAACAAGTGCTCGGCGTGAAAACCATCCTTATGGGCTTCGGTCTCGAAAGTAATGCTATCCACTCTCCAAACGAGAATTTCGACCTGGATGTGTTTAAAAACGGCATCGTATCTGTAGTCGAATTCTATCGCCATTATAATAAATGATATTGTTAGTACAACTCTCAATTATAAAATAATATACCCTTTAATCTCAAAGAGGTAAATTGCCGGCTTTTTATTCTTCTTTTTGTTTTAAATACGTTTTTGTCTTTAATCTCAAAGAGGTAAATTGCCGGCTTTTTATTTTTCTTATAATACAACATATGCATTTGAAGGATTGACAAAGAGTTTTGTTTAATTTTTGCTATAACATTTGGTATATCAAATATTTATTCATACCTTTGTGGAGCAAAATTTTTATTTTTTGTTTGCAGTGCATATTTGCTATTATTGCAGTATACACTATATAAATACGAATTATTTATTTTTTATAAACTCTATAAAACCTCGATAGATATGAAAACAAATTATTTTAAATGGATTATAGTATCCTTATCTTTATTCACGTTATTATTTTTTCCAAAAATGTTAAAAGCGGAGCGAAATGAATTTTTTAAACCATCGGGAGTGGATTCATTGCCGATAAGTATCTCTATTTCAACGCCTCCGCAAGGTGTTGAAATAAAGGCGGTAGTGCAACTTGTACATGGTATGTGTGACCATAAAGAGAGGTACTATCCGTTCATAGATTTTCTTAATCAAAATGGATATGTGTGTGTAATTCACGACCATAGAGGCCATGGAGCTTCGGTATTATCATCACAAGATTTGGGATTCTTTTATCAAGCCGGATATAAAGGGATGATAGAAGATGTGAAAATGGTAGGAGATATAATGAGGAAGCAATATCCGGGAGTGCCTTTTTTCTTATTAGGTCATAGTATGGGATCGATGGTGGTGCGCTCTTTTACAAAGCAGTATGACGATTATATCAATGGTCTAATAGTGTGTGGTAGCCCGAGTTACAACTCAGGAGCTGCTATAGGTAAGAAATTAGCGGCGAAATATGCACGTAAATATGGCGACTATTACCGCCCTGAAGTACTCCAAAAAATGTCTTTCGGCTCTTTTAACAAGAAATTTAAAGGAGAAACATCGCCTAATGCCTGGGTGTGCTCCGATGCTGACGTTGTAAAGAAATATGATGCCGACACACTGTGTAACTTTATTTTCACGGCAAACGGATTTGAAAACCTCTATGCGTTGATGCTGGAAACTTATGATACGGAACATTGGAAGATGGAAAATAAGGAATTGCCTGTCTTTTTCATTTCCGGTGCTGATGACCCTTGTATAGGAAGTACAAAAAAAATTTTAAAAGCCACAGAAACGATGAAAAAAGTAGGGTACAATGACGTTACATACCAATTATATCCGGGAATGAGGCACGAAATACTCAATGAAATAGGAAAAGAAAAAGTGTGGAATGATATATTGAAAACACTGAATGAGTGGGTTGCCAATCAAAAAAAAGTGAAAGTATCAATTATGTAAATCAATGAAGGATAGCACTATAAAAACAAAAGGGAGTTATTTCTCACGAAATCCTCTCCCCTCTGTAGTGCGTCCGGGATTCGAACCCGAGTTACCGGCGTGAGAGGCCGGCGTCCTAGACCACTAGACGAATGCACCATCATTTTATTTTGTCCCATCATTTCGACCGCAAAGGTACTGCTTTTTTTTGAAATACCAAAATTTTTTGCCTTATTTTTGTTGTAAAAAAGTTAATCTGTTGTTATGCAGAGTGTTTAATGCTCAAATAATTTTCAATAAAGCACTCTTTTATCAATCCTTTTTAATAGAAAACAAGGGGTAAATACAAGAAATAATCAATAGTAGATAATAAATTGATAGCATTTAAAGTGTTGATAATTAAGTTGTTTGTCTGTGTTTGAAAAATATTTTTCAAAAAAGTGTGTAGATGTGAAGAAAAAGTAGTAAATTTGCACGCTCAAAAGAGCAGAGTAGTAATTATAAACCATTTTTTAGGAGGAAAGCCTTATAGCTAAGCAAGTATTAAAAAAAGATGAGAACCGCCACCGTGTCAATCACGAAATTCGTGGAGTAAAAGAGGTTCGTTTAGTAGGTGAAAATATAGAGTCAAAAGTATGCTCGTTTGACGAGGCAATGCGTATTGCCGAAGAGATGGAGCTCGACTTAGTTGAAATTTCACCTAATGCAGAGCCACCTGTATGCCGAATTATTGATTATCAAAAGTTTTTGTATCAATTAAAAAAGCGTGAAAAGGAGATAAAGGCTAAGTCTGTTAAGATGGTTGTAAAGGAGATTAGATTCGGGCCTCAAACCGATGATCATGATTACAATTTTAAACTGAAACATGCCGAAGGATTTATTAAAGAGGGATGCAAAGTAAAAGCATACGTCTTCTTTAAGGGTCGTTCCATATTGTATAAAGAGCAAGGAGAAGAGCTACTCGCCCGTTTTGCCGCCGATTTGGACGCTATCGCTAAAGTGGATTCAAAACCCGTTTTGGAGGGAAAACGTATGATTATCATCCTTTCTCCTAAATCTACAAAGAAGTAAACATACTTTTTAATAATTAAATATTTTATCAGATGCCAAAAATTAAGACTAATTCCGGTGCCAAAAAGAGGTTTGCCCTTACCGGAACAGGAAAAATTAAACGTAAACACGCGTTTAAAAGTCATATCTTGACTAAAAAGTCTCTTAAACAAAAACGTAACCTTACTCATACAGGTACCGTTGCTACAGTAGACCAAAACAATGTTAAGTCTCTTCTCGGTATGAGATAAGTAATGACTTTTAATTTTAAGTGACGAGAAATTTTTTCTATTAGTGATTAACCGAATGTGAGCCGTAAAGTTTTCTGATGAGAAACGCTCCCGTTCTAAAACAAATTAAATTATGCCAAGATCAGTAAATCACGTTGCTTCTAGAGCAAAACGTAAAAGAATTTTAAAATTAACCCGTGGCTATTTTGGTGCTCGCCGTAATGTGTGGACCGTTGCTAAAAATACATGGGAAAAAGGTTTGCAATATGCTTATCGCGACCGTAAAAACAAAAAACGTAATTTCCGCGCATTGTGGATTCAACGTATCAACGCCGCAGCTCGCCTTGAGGGTATGTCTTACTCTCAATTGATGGGTGCCCTTCATAAAGCCGGTATCACTATGAACCGTAAAGTGCTTGCCGACCTCGCTATGAACCATCCTGAAGCTTTCAAAGCTATCGTTGCTAAAGCAAAAAACAATTAATCTAAAGGATTTTTTATCATAAAAAGGGAGTGCCTTTTGGTACTCCCTTTTTTATTCTGCCAAATATTATATCAGATCTGTTCTGCCAAATAATATCTTCTTCGCTCAATAAAATCTTCTTCGATTATCATTATCTCATTCGCTCAATGTTATCCCATTCGCTCAATGTTATCTTATTCGGTTAAATGTTATTTTTGCTCGGTTAAACAATATTAATTGCTGCCTGATTGCATATCCTTTTGATATTCTGCTTTTTCCCCTCTTTTTCCCCTTTTTTTGTTCCTCTCTATATCGACCGATTTACTTTTTTGTAAAATATGTTTTTTTTAAGTGTAACAGTTTGTTTTTTGAACTTATTTTCCGTGCTCATCGAAACCCGTATATCTTTTTAACACTCAAATTATTATATATCCTTCCCGAAAATATGTTTTTTTCGCTCTCTATTGCTCCCTGTTTGCAGTATTATTGTAACTTTGTTGTACCTTATAAATCAATCCATTATATTAATAAACATTTATTTATATGAAAAGAAGTTATCTTTTATTATGTGTGTTATTCTCTTTATTATGTTTTAGATTAAACGCACAAACTGATGTGTACCTTTTCGAGAATTTTGAGAATGGTATATTGCCTGCCGGCTGGTCGAATTCCGGTGGTTCCGCCGCCTTCGACAGCTACCGATGGCAAGTAGTACAATGTTATGATTATTTCCCTGCAAAAAGCGGAAATTATTGCATGAGATTTAATTCTAACGTTTCTGAAATCGGCACTACAAGTGTACTGATTTCCCCTTCGGTATTAATTTCCAAACCGAATTCCAAACTCTCTTTTTATGTGTGTAACCCTTATGGTGGTCCTCTAAAAGCTTACCTGTCTACCGATAGCGGACGCACATATCTAAGTACTCCCCTCGATACTAACTTGACTCAAATTATGGAGTGGACTAAAAAGTCTTATGACTTGAACCAATATACAGGTCAGTCGGTGAGTGTCGTCTTCGTTTCGGAAAGTAATAATTCAGGAAACTATGATGGCGGTTATCATTACATTGATGACGTAAAATTCTATGAAACTCCCGCTTGTCAACAGCCTATAAACCTTTTCGTTTCCGGCATTACAGATAATTCTTTTAATGTACAATGGAATTTGGATGATGATGGTAATGCGCCGGAGATAATAAATGTTTATTATGTCAATAGTATTAATAATATTCAAAATACTGTTGTTGTTTCACTCCTTAATTCCGCACATAATAGCATTGCTATCACTAATCTTACACCTAATACAAAATATTATATCTATGCTTCGTGTGATTGTGGACAGTATGGCAATTCGTTTTCCTCTGATACAATATTTACTAAAACTCTTTGCCAATATGCATCTTTGCCAATAGTTGAAAATTTTGATGCCTTGAGCGACACTGTATTAAATTGTAATGATGTAGTTTCCGCAAATAATAATGTTTGGGATGCTGATACTTATTACGGCAGTTATGGAAAATCAGTAAAACTCACCTCTGTTAATAGTAGCAATTCTTATTTCGTATCTCAACCTATAAACTACAATGGTACGGATTTGATGGTAGATTTTATGGTGAAAACGCCACAAAGTAATACCTCACTTCGTATCGGTTTGATTGACGATTATACCAATTTCAGCACTTTTGAGTCTATCGACATCATCCCTATTGAAAATACAAACACTTGGATGAATAAGCGTATTTATCTATCTTCCGAAAGACAAAGTATTAATGGTACGCGATTATGTATTGCTCATGATAATAACTCTTATGTAAATATAGATGATATTACAATATCTATAGTGCCTACATGCAAGAGGGTGGAAAATCTCTCGGTTAGCAGTATCGACTCCGTGTCGGCTACTCTCTCTTGGAACGACATGAGTTCGGCTGCAAGTTATCAAGTAGAATGCTATAATAAGAATAATAACACATATTCTTATTCAATAGTAAATTCAAATCCTTGTGTGGTAAGCAATCTATCTTTGCAAAGTGAATATCAATTCAGAGTACGACCTGTTTGTGGAGCTAATGATACTGCAGAATGGAGTTTACCTGTATCGGCAATTACAGCCTGTGGATATTCACAACTTCCATTATTTGAAGATTTTTCCGGGAAAACCTCTTTGCCGGAATGTTGGTATACAACGCGTACTGCTACAGCCGGTTGGAGCTATTTTGATGGTTGGCAAATCAATGATTATTTAGGTAGATCGGGAGAGTGTATTAATGCCCCTTCTTCTTCAGCCGGTTGCAAATATCTTTTGTCATTACCTGCTCTTTATATCCCTGCGGCGAATAGCTACGAACTCGATTTTTGGTTCCGCCGTTATGAGGGCTCAAAACCGGGCGATTGTATCCGTATCTATGTGAATGATAAGCCTTCTTTAGATGGTGCTTCTTTCATTGATTCGGTAAACCATTATATAGATGACTATCCTGTAGAAACTCAAGGTGATAGATATTACGAATACTACTTCACCATTCCTATGAGCGGTACCGTATATGTGATGATAGAGTCTGAACAGAAAAATTCCGGCGGTAATATGTTTATTGACGATATCTCGGTGGCTCCTGTTATTACTTGTAGAAATAAGGTCAAGAATGTACAATTCAATCATATTCATGAAAATGACAGTATTTATGCCACTTGGAGTACGAATGGCGACGAGCAACAGTGGATTGTATCCGCTACGATAAAGAATAAAGCTACAAATGATGTTGCTTATCAAGTGAATGATGTAGTGGTGAATACTGCTCAATTGGCTTTGGATTGCAATGGACATTTGGCTTCATCTACAGAATATGAAATTACTTTAGATATCCGTGCCCTTTGTGCTGTTGGAGATACTTCCGATGTCTATTCTTCCAAATTTTCTTTTGCTACTCGTTGTGGCATCGCTACTTTGCCTTTCTACGAAGGTTTTGAAAATTGCTCTTCTTTGCCGGCTTGCTGGTCGACAGGCGGAAATAAGACTTGGACCTATTGGAATGATTCTTATGATCGCTATTATTTTAATGGAAATGCTTGTTTGAAGTTATATTATGGTAATTATACTGCATATTTATCTACTCCTACCATCGATTTTGAGGCCGGTAAAAACTATCAAATCTCTTTCAGTATTTATAGAAGTAATAGCGATTATAAAGATAATAGAGAAGGAGTACACCTATGGGTAAGCCCTACTGCAAACGATGTTACTGATGCCGAAAAACTCGGCTTTATCTCTAATAGTAGCACCGCAGCCCCGGCAGTAAGTGAAGATGGTATTTATGAATATACTTTTATTTACAGTGCATCAACTGCCCTACAAGGTTATGTAGTATTCCAATCTTTTGGCTATAATGGAGAAAGTATCTTTCTTGATGATATAAAAATAGAAAAATTACCGGATTGTTTGCCTGCAGTAGAGGAGAATATTGTGCTCTCTGCAACACAAAATTCTATTTCATTGAATATAAAAGACAATGATAAGATGCTTGAGATGGCGGTTTGTGCCGATTCTATAGATAATCTCGACGACATCTCGGTGGCTGTCACAAATATTTCGGATGTTAACGACTCTACTAATACCGTTACTGTAGCTAACCTCAATTCCGAAACATATTATAATGTATTTGTGAGAGTATTGTGTGATACTGCCGAAGGTAAAATATCCGATTGGGTAGGTCCTATCCTTTATCGCACTCAATGCAACTCTTTTGTTGTAAATCAAAATAATAGTTATGTAGAAGATTTCGAATCTTATGATGTTGATGTAGATAATCTTACCTCTTGTTTGTTGGTAAATGCCTCCGGAGCATTGAAGGTTCCTACCGTGTCGTTAGATTATTTTACTGATGAGTATTCTGTAGAAGAAGGAGATACGATATGGACGAAAGTTGCACAAAATTCAAAAGCCCTCGCCGTTGAGACCGGAGTAAAAGGAAATATCTCAAGAATATTGACTTTACAATCAGGTTTGGATTACGAATTGTCTTTGTTGACAAAGAGTAATATTTCAAATGGTGGAAAGGCTGTTATTAATCTATATTACATTAATGTATCAACAGGCGATACTACATATTTGGTTCGCAACAGCAATATTACTTCTACTTATTGGGATGCACAAAATGTTAATTTCATCGTTGCTGCAGATGGTGATTATAAGGTTGTTATCTCTTTTGATAATTCCGATAATAACAATACGTTGTATATCGATAACTTCGTTGTTCGTAATTTCAATTGCGTAAAACCTGATAAATTTGATATAACGAACGTAACGGCACATAGTGTAGATGTTGAGATAACCGGTAATGCTACATTGTGGGAGGTACGACTTTGTGAAGAAAGACCTTATGTGGGAGAAGTAAATCCGGAATTTGTTTTTGCCGATACTACTTCAAATAATGCAGTTACACTCTCCGGGCTACAAGCAAATAAAAAATATTATTGTTTGGTGCGCACTCTTTGTAATGGAGAAACAAGTCAATGGCTTCTTGCGCAAGAGTTTACTACCTATTGCGATGAGGTGCAAGTGCCTTATGAAACCTCCTTTGAAGAAGGGGAAGACAACGATTGTTGGAGAAATAGCTATTCTGAAAACGGCAACTTCGGTATTAGTAACAGCGTCTCTTTCTTCGGCACTCAATCGCTCATGGCAAAAGATAATACCGTTATTATGCCGGCAATGGATGTTATCTCTTTGGAAGTGTTGACTTTAACGGGATATGTTTATTCTGCAAATGTCGACTCTGCTACGTTCTCTGTCGGTGTGATAGCAAACCCTTATGATATCACTACTTACGAAGAGATTACTACTGTTACCGTAGCTCGTAAAAATAGTTGGGAAGAGTTTAGTGTCGCTTTCGACGTACTCTCTGATGCCGATTATGCCGATGTGCTCTTTGCAAAAAATATCGCCATTGTATGTGGTGAAGGAGTAACTTATTACTTTGATAAGATAAGAGTTGCCCCTTTTGCTACTTGTGAAAAACCGTTGTCGGTAGATGTTACAATTCAAGATGCTTATTCCGTATCATTGAATATTTCCGAAAATTCTAATGCTGTAAGTAAATTGGTATCCGTTTGTAAAGGCACATATAGTAGTTATGATGTCGTTTACGATACTATAATCACCGTAAATAGTGTGGTAATAGAAGGTCTTGAGCCGGAAATGTCATACTTCTTTACTGCCTCTTCTATCTGTAGTGCCAATGATACTTCCGTAGCGGTATTCTCTGATGTTATTACTACCCCTTGTGCCGTACGTAGTTTGCCTTATACTACTAATTTCGCATATAGCGGTAGTAAAGCTTGTTGGTCCGTATTCTCAAATTACTCTGATAATTGGTTGGATTACGGCGCTTATTTCGGAATCAGACCTTACTACTTGAATTCTACCGATAGTGCTTTCTTGTCTACTCCGGAATTTAGATTGAATACAAATAATGGTATACGTATAAAATCTACAGGTCATTGCAGAGGTGGTAATCAATTCGTAATGATGCGATATACACTTGATGGAGGTAATACTTATCATTATTTGAACGAGTCGGCTTTGGGTACTGATTACAAAGGTGTTACTGAATTGGTAATTTCTAATGTGGGTCCCGGCATAATTCAATTAGAGTATGTAATAACTCAAAATTCTCCTACTTCCAATTATTTATACGGCATTGAGGTTGATGAACTCGACATCTGTACTCCTCCTGTAAATTGCTTCTTTAATAATGTGGATAATAATGGTACTGTATCTGTAAATATTATTGATACCGCATCCAATCATACACAATGGCAATATGTATATGATACTAAACGCATTAATCCTGATGAATATACTCCTGTGCTTACCAATACCGATTCATTTAATTTGGAGGGACTTGATTTCGTTAAATACTACTTCTATGTACGCTCTTATGTCGATAAACAAACTTCAGTTTGGAGCGAGTATACTTTTGATGTAAATACTACAGCTGCTATTGTGGAAATTGACACCTTTGTATGTTCCGGATCGGGATATGTAGATGGCAGATTTAATGTGCCAAGTAGCGATTTGGTAGTGGGTGATACCGTTTCTTTCGCTTCAATGCAATTCGGCAATACTCACGATACCGATACACTCTTCCGCGTAAATATTTATGTGCCATCTACGGATGCAGTGGTATTTTTCGATACAATTTGTGCCGGAGATGTTTATAATGCAAACGGTTTTGAAAACAAAACTAATTCCGGTAGATATGAGAATCACGATTTCTCTGTCTATGGCTGCGATAGTGTGACGATACTCTATTTAAGTGTTTACGACAGTGTGGAAAACGTGTCGATAACGCTTTGTGAAGGGGATGTATATACTCTCGGAAATCAAGAAATTACGGAATCCGGCGTTTATTATAATAATTATGTAAATGCTAAAGGATGTAATGTGAGCCAAGAGGTAAATGTAACGGTAATTGAAAAATATTATGAGTCTACCGCCTATTTCTGCGAGGGTGGTTCTTATTATTGGAAAGGTCGCACTTACAATGCTCCGGGAAGATATGAATATTCAATGCGTAATGTAAATGGTTGCGACTCTGTATTGGTTCTCAACCTTAATATGATAGCAGTACAAGATACTATTTATGCAAGTTTCTGTGGAAATATAGGTTACGATTTCGGAGGTATTACTCTTTTCAATCCGGGTACTTATTTCGATACTTTGCAAAATAGCCTCGGCTGCGACTCAATAGTTACTCTTATTTTAACTTCTGAAGAAACTCCTGTATATCATATCGACGATATTATTTGTGAGTCAGCAAATGGTACTTATGTCGGCTTCGGCTTTAATGTGGAAAATATAGTATCCGACACCGTATTGCAACGTGTTGTTACGAAATTTAATGGCTGCGACTCCATCGTGGAAGTTGCTTTGCAATTTATCCCTACAGATACTGTATATGTGTCTGCAACTATAAATGCCGGTGAGGTTTATGAATTTGGAAATAACACCTATAATACCTCCGGTGAGTATAAAGACAGATCGTTTGATGAAAATGGTTGTGACTCTATTACAATACTTACATTGACGGTATTGACGTCTACTTCCGACTCTTACGCCCTCCCTATAGTGGTGGCTCCAAACCCTGTTTTGGGCGGACAGACCGCTTTCGTTAGTCGTGAATGGACTGCCGACGAGCAGTATGGTATGCGAGTGGAAGTGCTCAATTCCGTTGGTCAATTAGTGAAATTATTCACTCCTGATACATTCCCTATCGAGATAAGCGGGTTGCATACAAGCGGAGTGTACTATATCCGTATTACTTCCGGTACCGGTGAAGTGTACTTGGCTCGATTGGTTGTGAAGTAATAAAGTAAACATATTTTAATTTTTATTATTAGTGAGGTTGTACATGATAGTGTTCAACCTCACTTTTTTTTGTTAATTTCTTCGGTCTCTTTAAAGTTGTTGTCTTGATGTAATGTTAAAATTAACATTTTATGTATTATTAAAAAGCGGAGATTTAATTTTAAATTGAAATGTTGAAGGATAAAATTTTTTTATTTAAAAAATAATGCCTAAATTTGTAATTATATTTGTAATTTTTTCGCGTATATATATGGTAATCAGTTGATAGTTAATTTTGTTTATATTAATTTTTTTAGGATTTTTTGGTTATATACGCTTGATATCTTTATTATTATAGCTTAGTTATAGATTTTTATAAATTTTATACAAATATTTATTTAATTAAAAAACGTCTTATGAAAAAACTTTTTACACAATTGTCGTTGTTGTGTATTCTACTTTTCCTAAGTTCACATTGGTATGGAGCCAACGCTCAAGCTGCGGCATATGTGAATGAAGGATTTGAGAATTATGCAACTTCTTTACCGACAGGTTGGTCGGTAGAGACTGAAGATTGGTATAGTGAAGGCGGAGAATGGGAATTGAGCGCTGATGCTGCTTATTCCGGAAATACATCCATCCGTTTCGGTATCGGATACCAAAATTCAAGTGTAACTTCCAACCTTATTTCTCCTCAAGTATCGGCTTCTTCCGATACCAGAATCTCTTTCTACGTGAAGAAATCTTCCGAAATTCCGTTAAACATCCTTGTTTCTACGGATGGTACTGTGGATAATGCCATGCAATTAAACGCAATGGAGATTTCTGATGAATGTAATTGGACTAAATATACATACTCTTTATCCGCGTATGCAGGGCAAGGGGTAAATGTTATTTTCCAAGCATCGGATATGTATAAAGGTGGATATATTTGGATTGACGATGTAAAAATCGGCTCTCCTAATACTTGTGCCACTCCAATATCATTATCTGTAAGAAGTGTAACCCAAACATCTGCTACTCTTACTTGGACCGTAGATGAGGAGGGCGATACTTCTACTACTTATCGTATCAATTTGTCTGATGCCGCAGGTAATAGTATTCTTAATAATCAAACTATTACCGCTATGAAGAGTTATTTGTCGTATAATTTGTCAAATCTTACACCTAATACTACTTATTCGGTATATTTGCAATCCGACTGTTCTTCTTCATATCATGGCACTTCCGATCTTTCAAGTCCTATAACTTTTGAAACTCTTTGTTTACCAAAACAGGTGCCTTATTCCGTAGATTTTAATTCAGAGTCGTCAACAGCTACCAAACCTGGCTGCTGGATGTCGAATCCGGAATATTCTACTTGTGCCTCTTTGACAGATTCTTATAAATACGGCTTATCCGGTAAATCTATGAAGATTACCTCTACGGATTTGCGTAAAGGATATGTGGCTTCACCTCAAATAGAGTGTGCCGCTGATAGTATTCAAGTAGATTTGTGGGTGTTTACTACAAGTTATGGTACCCCAATACAATTCGGTTTGATGTCTGATATTCATGATTATACTTCTTGTGAGGAACTGAAAAGCTTCACTATCAATGCCGAGTCTACTTGGACTAATCTTAGATTTACTTTTGCCAATACACAGCAAGCGGGTGTTAGAAATCTTTCTGTTGCTATTATAGTTCCGGAAGGTAATGCAAATACCGTTTATGTTGATAATGTAACTATTTCTCGTAAACCTTCTTGTTTGCGCCCTGAAAATGTAACTGTCGACTTTATCGATTCTACTTTTGCTCAACTCAGCTGGTATGAAGATGCCGCTATAAATAACTACGTTGTTGAGGTAAATAATATAGAAACCGGTGCTGTTAATTACGTTACTGCAACTACTAATCCTGCCGTTATCTCCGGTTTGACAAGTAATAATACTTACCAATTCAGAGTTCGCAGTGTATGTGCCGCTAACGACTCTTCAGAATGGAGTTTGACAACAAACCAATTCAAAACTAAATGCGGTAGTTATTCACTTCCTTTCAGTGAGAATTTTGATAATGTCACCTCAATTCCTACCTGTTGGGATGCTCGTTTGATTTATCGTGGCGTTGGTAATGGTTTCGTTTCCAACACAGGTTGGTCTATTAATATTGCAAATGCCGACTATGCTGTTACAGGTAATAGCATTAAGTCTCCGACAAGCCAAGCAGGTACTCGCTATTTGCTTACTTTGCCTTCTGTAAATATCCCTTCAGGCGCAAGTTATGATGTGGCATTCAAAATGTACAGATGGTTTACTCCTACATCAAATGCCAACGAGCATGTTAATGTATACGTAAATAGTGTACCGTCGCTCGAAGGTGCTGTTAGAATAGATTCTATCTATAATAGCTATTCGGAATATCCTGCTGAATATGAATACGAAAAATATTACAGATACAGACTCACAATACCTATGACGGGAGTTGTATACGTAATGTTCGAAGCCGTTCATGATGCTTATAAAGATTTCTATATCGATGATGTAGAAATAAAACCATCGTTGAATTGTAAATTGGCTGTTAAGAACTTGAGATGGTATACTCTTACAGGCGATAATAAAGTTCAATTCAAATGGTTCTCAAGAGAGAATGAAACTCAATGGGCTGTAAAATATAAATTATCTGACGCAGCTACCGAAACCGTATTACTTCAAAATACCGTTGTTGTAAACGACTCCGTTTTCGACTTGGATTATTCTACAGTGGCTAATGCTTCTACAAGATTTAATGTAGAATGTGAAGTTGCCGCATATTGTGGTGCCAACGATACTTCTGATTATGAGCCGATAGCTTTGTCGTTTATCACACCTTGTGCGGTCAGAGAATTGCCGGTAATAGAGAGTTTCGAAGGCGTGGCTTGGCCAAGTCCTTGTTGGGTTGTTACTACCGATTATAAATCTCCGGACACTAATGTGGCTTGGGATAGAACAAGCTCATCAAGCAACTATAACACAATTTACGGACAATTTGCTTGCCGCTTCCCAACTGCCCTCGAAAATACTGTCGCTTATTTGAATTCTCCTCTCGTTAGCTTGGAGGCTGGTGTAGAATATAAAGTATCTTTCTACATAAAGAGAAACTATATTTATTACGACGATAAAGTATCAACAGGTATTTACACTTATGTATCTCGCCATTTGAATACTACAGAAGGTGCTCAATATATTGGTTTTATCTCTTCTGACTATCGTCAAGATCCTGCAGGTTCATGGGGCTTCAATAAAGTGGAATACGTATTCTCCGTGCCTGCTTCAGGTAATTACCATATCATATTGGCAGCTCTACAGATGAATTATATCGACGTCATCGTTGATGATATCGTTATTGAGAAGAAAGTATCTTGTACAACACCTGCTTTGGATGAATTTGAAATTCAACCGGGAGTAAATACCGCTAAAGTAATTTATAATGGCGGTGTTGCAACACAAATGGATTATGCCGTTTGCCCGGAAAGAGGCGTGTTGGATGATATAGATCCTAATAATATCGTCACTGCTACTATTGATGCTAACAATTCTTTCGTTGTTAACAACTTGCAACCTGATACAAAATATTCTATCTATGTTCGCAACCATTGTAGCGATGGCACCGTTTCTACTTGGATGCAATTCCCATTAGACGTGCGCACAATGTGTAATCCGTTCGTGGTAACAGGCGAAACACCGTTTATAGATAATTTCGAAAGTGCTTTGCCTGGTGATAATATCAAGGATTTCTGCTATCAATATGAAAATCGCTCTAATTACACATATGGAACCGATGTGAAACTTTGTGGTGGTCAAGGTGCATTATTAGGTGAATCAGGTACTGACGTAATGCCTTATTCCGGTAATATCCAAATTGGATTCCAATACGGATCAAAACACCATTTATCACATCTGGTGAGATTGTTTCCTGATGTTACTTACGAAGTGGCAATATATGTTCACCACGAAGGCGAATCTTATTCTACAATGTCATTTACTCGCCAAGCAGAGGGCTCTACTGTGGTAGATACTATTATGTCTACTATTACAATGACAGCGGATGCCGGGTATAATACATGGAAGAAAGTATATGCTTATTTCACAGTGCCTCAAGAGGGCAACTATTTAATAGGTTTTGAAACGGAACTCACATGGGATGCTGCATACATCACAATGGATAATTTCAGCGTTAAAGAGATGGGTTGCGTGCCTCCTACTACTATCGAAATAGTAAATGTTACATCAAATAATGTGGAGTTTGCTATTAATAGTACCAACTCTCCTGTAGAAATCCGTTTGTGTACTGAAGAGATTTCAGAAGGTGATGTCGACCCTGTTCCTGATTATGTAGATACAGTGTCGGTAGGTACTACTTCAGTGATTTTTGATAATCTTTCTCCTAATACCACATACTATTATGTAATGCGTTCACTCTGTACCAATGCTCTCAGCGATTGGTCAAGACCTGCTTATTTCAATACTCGTTGCGTTGCAGCGGAAATCCCTTACAATGCAACTTTTGAAAATACTGCCGATGCAAGATGCTGGTCGTTAGTGGGCGTAGAAGGTAGCCAATTAGAGATGTCTGCCGAGCAGAGTTACGCGGGTTCAAGTTCTATCAAACTTACCTCCGGAACTGCCGTAACACCTATGTTTAATGTCACTTCTTTGTCAAACTGCATGGTAACCGGTTATGCTTATTCCGGACAATCAGAGTCTTCTGCCTTTGAAATCGGCGTGATGACCGACGTTAATGATGTAACAACTTTTGAGCCTATCTTGAATATTGTAGTGCCTACTACCGGTCAATGGGTGGAATTCACCGCTTATCTCGATACATTAAATAATCCTGATTATGCAGAATTCCTCAATGCACCTTATATCGCTTTGGCTTCCGGAACCGAAAATGTATTCTATTTCGATAATGTTTCGGTAGAAGTTATCCCTTCTTGCGCAAGACCGGCAAATGTTTTGGCAACAGTTGTTGATGCACATACTGCTTCAATTACATGGAGCCAAGGTAGAAATATCAATGCTTGGGAGATATCCGGATATAAGGCTACTAAAGTGCTTTCAGAACCTCTATTTACTCAAATAGTTAATACTAATTCGTTTACTGTAAATACATTAGACCCTATCACCTCTTATAAATTCTCCGTACGATCTATCTGTGGAGCCGGTGATACTTCTGATATCTCTTACTCTAACGAAATTAAAACTTCTTGTGCCGCACTCGAATTGCCTTATTTCGTAGGTAACTTTATGGAGCAACCAGACTGCTGGACCTCTGATAATTATTTCAATTTCAATTCTTATTATGGGGATGCCGGTTATTACTCTTATATGGTAGACCTAAGTGAAGTAATGCCTTCCGACACTGCAATGCTTTCTACTCCTGAATTTATCTTGAATTCCAATAATGGTGTAGTATTCTCGGTAATAGGTTTCTCTGCAGTAGAAAATACCGACCTTCCTCTTTATTATACATTAGATGGTGGTCAAACTTATACTTTGATTAATCAAAGTGTATTTACACCTGCTCCTGAAGATGGAATGAGCGATGACCATAGACAATCTAATCAAGTGGTACTCCCTAACGTGGGTCCTGGTACTATTCAATTCGCATTTAGAGGCGCTTACTCTTCTAATTACTGGTCGGAATTCCACGTTTCAGGATTCGAAATAGAGGAAATTGACGCTTGCAGCCGCCCTCAAAATGTTACTTTCCAAATTCAAGATAATTCCGTATTAGTGTCTATATATGATACTATCGCTTCTCATAGTCAATGGGAATATGTAATCGGTGAGGGTGATTTCGACCCTGATACTAAAACTCCTGTTTTGGTGGGTAATGTATTTACTATCGATAACCTCGAGAATGCCAAATTGTATAATTTGTATGTTCGCACTGCTTGTGGCTCTGAATATTCAAATTGGTATAAACCATACATTTTACGCTCTCCTTGCGGACCTATCACAATGCCTTATACGATAGACTTTGAATCATTGTCTTCAAGTAACGACATCTCTAAAGAGTGCTATCATTACGATACCGAAAATCCTGATAAGTCACAACTTATAGGTGGCGGTTCTCCTTGGTGGCGTTCTTATCCTTATGTGGAATACAATCAAGAGAATAATATGTTCAATTCCAAACAAGGATATAAGAGTATTACAATGGTTTCTTCTTTCGATTATCCTTTGTATTTTGTAGGACCTGAAATTTCCGACCCTCTCAATAGCATTATTGTAGATTTCAATTATGTAAATGGATCTACCAAAGCTTCAGAGGCTACAAATATTATCTTTGGAGTAATGCTTTCTGATGATTTGGATTCTTTTGAGCCACTTTATACTTGTCCTCTTCAAGCCGGATCTGTAGATATGAATAGAGTATCTGTAGACCTCAATGATTATCTTACTCCGGGTGTTGATTATTCAGGATATACTATTGCCTTTAAATACGGTCCTGCAAGTCAAAACGCTCAATCCGCTTCTTTAGATAATATCAATATTATTAAGAAAGAAAAATGCTCTTCTGCAGCGTTGTTGACATGGAATAATGCTTCTCAAAATAGTTTGGGCTTTGCAATTAATTATTATGCCGACTCGGTAGAAGTTGCTTATGGATTGTCCGGAACCGCAGTAGAAAATTGCACAAAACTCTATACTACATCTAAAAATATTAGTATCAACAGCCTCGTGCCTGGTACCGGATATGATGTATATGTACGTAATATTTGTGCAAATGTAGCTGACGAATGGGGTGCTCCTTATTACGCATCTACACTTTGCGATACTACTGTCATCGCACTCGGCTCTGCTTGGGTTGAGAATTTCGATGCCCCTGCTGTGGGTAATGCTTATCGATTCCCTACTTGTATCACTCGTATTCAAACATCAGAAAACGATGGAGTTGTTACTCCTCTCGTGGCAGATACAGCTAATATCTCTGCTGCTTCAGCTCTCGTGATGAATGATGAAAATATGATTATCCTACCTCTATTCGATAATGCCCCTTCTTCTTATCAAATATCTTTCTATGTTAAGGGTAATGGTTCGTTCGAATTAGGTACGGTAAATGATGTCGATAAAGCTTCGTTCGCTGTATTGGAGTCATTAAAAGCTACTGCAAATTATACACGTAGATATTTCGACCTTCAAAATTATTTCACTACAGGAAATCGCATAGCTATTCGCTCTCTTGAAAATAGTAAAATCATCATCGATAGTATAGCAGTGTATTTTAATCCTACTTGCTTCGCTCCGAAATTCTTGGAGGTAAGAAATGTAATGGATAATTCAGCTACTGTCGTATTTACTATGAGTTCGCTTACTTCCAATTACGAATATTATTTGAAGTCTGCTACCGATTCTCTTACATTTAACGGTACGGGAGTTGTAGATAATATCGCTCTTACCAATTTGGTTCCTAATACTAATTATACATTCGGTATCCGCACTTATTGCGAAAATGAACCAAATCCTACTGCTTGGGCTACAACAAACTTCAGTACTACAAATGCAATATTAAGATTGCCTGCAATGTTGGATTTCGAAGATCCTTCTCATGCAAATTATGTAATGTTTGGTAATATAGAAGGTGATAATAACTTCGTAATCGGAAACGATGCCAATGCATTTAAGGGAACTAAAGCTCTTTATGTAACCGATGGTTCTAACGGTTATAATTATGCAACCGTTAATTCCGAATGTTATGCCGTAATACCGGTATTGGTAAAACCGGGTGCACTTTCTATCTCTTACGAAGTAAAAGTGGTTGGTGAAAATCAATATGACTTTGCTCGTATTTTCTTGTCACCTGTATTAAGTCAATATAGCATTAATGCAAGTTTGACTCCTGATGGCTGTATAGCTCTTGACGGAGGAAGACAGATGTATAATATTAATGATTGGACGTTGAAAAACGCTCAAGTTACATTCACCGAAGAGAAAGTGATGTATTTGTATATCTGTTGGAAAAACGACTATATGGATAGTCCTCAACCGCCAATCTCTATAGATAATATCTCTTTCTTTATTCCTGACTGTGCAGAGTCGATTCGTGCTAAAGTATCTAAAGTTTCTTATAACTCTGCATATATCGGTATTACCAAACCGGAAACTCTGAAAGATACTGTTGTTTACGACTTATACTTTGCAGGTTCTCTTGTCTCTTCCGATACCGTTCCTGTTGTAAATGGTAATATCTTTATTGATGGATTGGCTTCCGAGCAAAGCTATTCTGTAAATGTTTATGGAAAATGCGATAATGGCCTTACAACAGGTGCTTCAGTTACATTTAATACATTGTGTAACCCAATCATCGTAAACCAAACAACTCCATATTTCGAAGGATTCGAAAATACAAGTTACGAACAGGAAATAGAAGAGTTGTTCCCTTGCTGGAATATCAGTATATCAAGTATGTATTATGTGCCTACTACATTACATAGCAATGCTTCATCAGATGGATTAATCCCTTATGAAGGCACACAAGCTATGCTTCTCAGATTTGGCACTTACACCTTTAGTAATACATATCAATTAGCCGGCGGATCATATAAATTCTCTGTTCGTGCAATGAGATCCGGTACTGATGATAATGGTAGTGTCTCTTTATTGACTCGTACTGATAATCAAATAGAATGGAATACCGTTCTTAGCGACAATATCAATAATAATTATAAAGAGTATTCTACTTTTGTTACCGTACCTGAAGGAGAAACAGCTGTTTATGAATTTGCTTATAATGTGGATTTGTCTTCTTCAATGTTTACTTATGCAGTGGTAGATAATGTTTCTTTGAAATATATAGAAATTATGCCACCGGTAGTTGCCGTTGAAAATATTCGTGCTAATAGTGCCGATGTTACTTGGACTTCCGTTACCGATTCTACTCACATTAAATTACTTGATGGTGCAATAGAATTAGTGGATACTACTATTGTTGGTGGTGTTAAGAGCCTTGCTTTGAATAATCTCTCTGCCGGACAAACCTATACCGTTCAAGCTTATTCTCTGAAAGGTAATGGCGCTACTTCCGACCCTGTAGAAGTTCAGTTCACTACCGATTGCGAAATAGTATCTAATTATTCAGATGATTTCGAGTCATATAGCGAATTCGAAACTCCTCTCTGCTGGTATAATGATAATTCAGATGAATTATATTATGCAAAACAATGGAATGCCGGTGCAATGGGTAGCCGTAATGCGTTGATAGTGGATGCTTCTCAAGTGGATGATGGCGTGGAAAGTGCTATTCTTACTCCATACTTCTATATCGATCAAGCTAAAACTCTCAGCTTCGACTATTTCAATAATGTACCAAACTCTTCAAACCCTGATGCTTTAGTGGTTTCTATTATCAAGAATGGCGTCGTTGTAGAGGAACTTCTCAATGCTACTTATCGCACTACTAATAATCAATGGTGCAGCTTTAGCCAAATTATTTCAAACTACATTGGCGATACTATCCAAATCCGATTCTCTCATGTAAGTACCGGTTACGGATCTACTTGCCAAGTGGCTATAGATAACTTCTCATTCGGCTGTACTGTTATTGGTAATACTTATAACGAAGTAGCTTGCCCTAATAATCCTTATGTAGGTCACGGCTTCAACATCAAAGCTTTAGAGCTTACTACAGGTATGAATACATTCACCCGTAGATTTACTAATACAGGTGTCGGTTGTGATACTATCGTTACTCTTAATGTATACGTTCCGAATAATGATGTTGTAGAACTCTATGATACTATCTGCGAAGGTGAAACTTATATTTCAGAGGTGTTCACAAGAGGATTGACTACTTCAGGTCATTACACCGCTACTTCTACCTCTTCATTCGGCTGCGATAGTAATCTCGTTCTCCACCTTACTGTAGTTCCGGTAAATAACCCTATAACCGTTAATATCTGCGAAGGTCAGTCTTATAATTTTGCAGGTACTGCATTGACACAATCCGGCGTTTATACCGATACTGCAGTAAATCGTAATGGTTGCGACTCTATCACAATTCTTACACTTAATGTGGCTCCTAAATTCTATGAAGAGACATATTTAATGTGTGAGGGAGCTTCTTATATGTGGCAAAATCAAACTATATTGAATGCCGGTAGATATGAAGCAAGATATCATAATGCCTATGGTTGCGACTCTATCAGAGTATTGAATGTAGAAGTTATTCCTACTAATGTTACTGCTTCTGTAGAGTTGTGTCAAGGACAATCTTATCAATTCGGTAATCAAACTATTACTGAGGCAGGTACATATACCTATACCTTTGCAAATAGTCTTAACTGTGACTCTATTGTTACTCTTACCGTTACAACGAAACCTGCCCCTGTTGGCGAGTTGGAAGATTATACTTGTGAAGGCTCAGGATATTATAGTAATGGATTTAGTATCGAGAATATTACTAAAGATACTGTTGTAGAGCGTACTGTTAAGAATGCTGATGGTTGTGATTCTATAATCAGACTCAATCTAACGTTTATCCCTACTGTATATGTGTCTATTACAGTGACTATCAATGAAGGCGAGTCTTATGAGTTTGCAGGAAATACCTACACTCAAGCAGGTACTTATGAAGGTCACTTCTTTACCGACCTTGGTTGCGACTCTATCGTAACACTCACACTCATAGTAACTACCCCTGTAGATAATGCTTATGCATTGCCTATCATCGTGGCACCGAACCCTGTACTTGGCGGACAAAGCACCTTTGTTAACCGCGAATGGACATCCGAAGAGCAGAACGGTATGCGCGTAGAGGTACTCAACGCAGTAGGTCAAGTAGTGGATATCTTTACTCCTGCTACCTTCCCTATCGAAGTTGGCGGTATCTACACAAGTGGTATCTACTATATCCGCGTCACTTCAGGCACCGGGGAGGTTTACCTCGGTCGCCTCGTAGTGAAGTAAAGTCGGAACTTTATTGCCGTCTTTTCGCCCGGCTCCGGTAATTTTCATCGCTGAAAAAATACCGAAAGCGAAACGACAAATAAGCATATCATTTTAGCCCGCATGGCATCACTGAAGTGACCCCAAAAAGTTGGACAGGTTATTAAC
>SAMEA3663028__coassemble_49_pt1 | contig 78229 bp, 66 predicted proteins | sample SAMEA3663028__metabat2_high_PE_039 | metagenome-assembled genome bin SAMEA3663028 (sample SAMEA3663028) | pig gut metagenome | biome: pig gut; feature: pig-associated habitat; material: faeces | place: France | collected 2012 | reverse complement strand
GTAGGTCGCCGCCACTTTTCAAGGAGAACCCCCTTACCGAGGTTCTCCTTTTTTTTATTCTTCCCCATCCCTTGCAATTATTTTCCTACGTCTATTCGTTACTCACTACTATTTTTTTTCGGCTCTTCAATTCTGTTATCCCTTGTTTTTCTACTAATCCTCTGTTTTCCTTCTACTTACTACATTTTCGCGGCTCTTTACTTCTAAAGCTCTCGTTTTTTTCTACTATTCCCGCCTTCCCCCTTGTGGTTCTCCACTGCTTTATTACCCGATTTTTCCCCTCTCTCTTTCTTCTTCCTTCCCAATCCCATAATAAGACCTTTAATTTCCGGATTGTTAACGTACTTTTGTTTTGATTAAATAGATTTCATTTATTATTTGTTTATATCGTTTTTTTATTACCTTTGTAATCTACTTTTAAACTATTATACTATAACTATTAATTATTGCTTTTGATATGCCGTCTACAAAAAATTTACTTGTTCGAATAGCAACCTTAGATTCTTTACTTTCAAATAGATATCATAATTATTCGTTGAATGATTTAACAGATAAGGTTAATGAAAAACTTTCAGAAATTGAATGTCCACCCGTAACTCGTCGCACCATCGAGTATGATATTGATTTTTTGGAATCCGCCCCTTTTTATGTTGAAATAGAGAAATATAGAAGTGATTATTATATGTCTAACGGAAAGATTACCGTAAAAAAATGTCTTCGATATAAGCAAAATGGGTTCACTATTTTTAATCACACTCTTTCTTCAGATGAAAAATATGTGCTTACCGAAGCCCTCTCATATCTAGGGCAGTTTGATGGCCTACCGAATTTTGAGTCCTTAGAAGCCTTGAAAATCAAGTACGATGATAAGCCGATAAAGAAGATTATGTTACTTGAAAAAAATGAATTAGACCAAACTACGCATTTTGCCGTTTTATTTACCGCTATTTCACAACAGCAGGTTATTACACTCACTTATAAGGCTTTTAATCGCACGTCAACTACAAAATATATTCTACACCCTTATTTGCTAAAAGAGTATAATCGTAGATGGTACCTGCTCGCTCTTACTGATGATTCTCACGAAATTAAAGTCTTTGCTTTAGATAGAATTGTTAATATAGATATCTGTAATAAAAACTATTTCGTTTCTGATGAAGATATCCTCGAATATTTTGATGATATAGTAGGTGTTGCTAACTATACGGAAGAAGAAGTTCTTGAAATATTATTCTGGGTTAGCGATAAGGACGTTCAGTATATTCGTACTCGACCTATTCATGCATCTCAAATCTTTTTCCATTCCGCTAAAGAAAATAAACTTCGGCAGCTCTATCCGCAACTCGAAGGAGGTGCTTTTTTCTCTATTAATTGCAAAAAAAACTATGAATTAATTCAAGAATTAACTTCGTACGGCTCTAATCTTGTAGTCCTCTCTCCTCAATATATTGTGGATGAGGTGATTAATTATATAGATAATATGAATGAAAAATATTCTTTTTTACGAAAATAGATTTCGTAATGGGGTCATAACTTTGTACCCGAATCAAGGAAACTGTTTTTGCATATTCTTTTTATCTTAGTAATATATTTGTTGTGAAACGGAATATAATCTAATTGCAGACCATTAAAACAAAGATTTACATTCAATTATAATTGATTTTTCTTTGATTCACTATGAATTATTTTATAAATAGCGCAGATAAATTCTGCGCTTATTTTTTTTTCATTCGCCTCTTTAGTTATATTCTCTATCACTTTTGCAAACCTATCTTCCTGGTGTATAGCCATATTATGCTCTTTTTTGTATCGCCCGATTTTTTCCGAAATACGCATCCTTTCCGCTAATTTATCCACTATTTCTATATCAATCATGTCGATACGTTCTCTTAAAATTTCAATTTCTTCCTTTGCTTTCATATTGTATTCGATATTATTAATATCAACTTCTTTTTCAATTACAAAGGTACTATTTTATTGAGAAATATTTCTGTTTTTTCCACTCTTTTTACGAGTAATTATCGCTATTCTTATTTGATGTATGGCGATAAATTATTAACTTTGCAGTAATGTAATTACCAATATTACTCATTGAATAATAGACTTTTACGAATTTAAAACGATTTTTTTTATTCTAAATAATGAAGTTGTGTATAGCGGAAAAGCCCTCGGTAGCGCGAGATATTGCTGCTGTTGTGGGTGCGGATAGTCGTAAGAACGGTTACTTTGAGGGAAATGGCTTTCAAGTAACATGGACGTATGGTCATCTCTGTACTTTACAAGAGCCTGCCGATTATTCCCCTGCATGGAAGTTCTGGTCGATAGCTTCATTACCTATTATACCTCAGCCTTTTAGAATAAAATTGATTGACGTAGATTCTTATAAAAATCAATTTTCAATAATAGAAAAATTGATAGCTGATGCCGATGAGGTAATCAATTGCGGTGATGCGGGTCAAGAGGGAGAATTGATTCAAAGATGGGTTATGCATAAGGCTAAATGTAAATGTCCCGTTAAGCGCCTTTGGATTTCTTCGTTGACGGAAGAGGCTATAAAAGAGGGCTTTAACTCTTTGCGTCCCTCTTCCGATTTCGACACTCTTTACCAAGCCGGTCTCGCCCGTGCTATCGGTGATTGGTTGCTCGGAATGAATGCTACGCGTATATATACCTTGCGTTGCTCTTCATCTGCAGCTTCCGTTCTCTCTATCGGTAGGGTTCAAACTCCTACTTTAGCTATCATCGTAAATCGTTTTAAGGAAATTCAAAATTTCTCCCCTTCTCCGTTTTGGGAATTAAAAACAGTTTATCGTAACGTTACTTTCAATGCCATTAAAGGTAAATTTGATTCTGAGATAGATGCAGAAAATTTACTCAATATAATAAAAAATCATCCCCTGTCGATAAAATCGATTTCAGAGAAAAAAGGTGTGGAATATCCTCCTAAACTTTTCGACCTCACCTCGTTACAAGTGGAGTGTAATAAGAAGTTTTCTTTCTCTGCCGATGACACTTTAAAGATAATTCAATCATTATATGAGAAGAAATTCACTACCTATCCTCGTGTTGATACCACTTATTTAAGTGACGATATATATCCGAAAATTCCCGGCATTTTAAAAGGCTTAAATGGATATGAATCACTTACACAGCCGGTTTTGAATGCAAAAATACCTAAATCCAAAAAAGTTTTCGATAATAGTAAGGTTACCGATCACCATGCTATTATTCCTACAGGTCAGCAAAAAGGTATTCTCACCGAGACTGAAAAAAAAGTGTATAATTTGGTGGTATTGCATTTTATTGCAAATTTCTACCCCGAAGCTAAAGTGCTAACAACTACTGTTTTGGCTGATGTAAACGGAGTTGAATTCAAAGCTGCCGGAAAGCAAATTCAATCCCCGGGATGGAGAGTTCTGTTCAGCAATTCTAACGCCGATAATGTTACGGATTATAACCCCAAAGATGATGCCGAGCCGAATAAAGAGCAAGTATTACCTCATTTTGTTGAGGGCGAATCGGGACCTCATACACCCGAAGTGTTGCAAAAATATACCACTCCGCCTAAATATTTTACCGAAGCTACCCTTTTACGAGCAATGGAAACTGCGGGTAAATTTGTTGATAACGAAGAACTTAGAGATGCTCTAAAAGAAAATGGTATAGGCCGACCATCTACTCGTGCCGCAATTATTGAAACCCTTTTTAAGCGGAATTATATCATCAAAGAAAAGAAAAATCTTATCCCTACTTCCAGAGGTATTGAGCTCGTGGAGATGATTAATTACGACCTATTAAAAAGTGCGGAATTAACAGGTCAGTGGGAGAGAAAATTAAGAGATATAGAAAAAGGTAATTATCTCGCAGATAATTTTATCGGAGAATTAAAATCAATGGTTGTTGATTTGGTTAATCAAGTAAAGTCGGATAACACGTTGAAAATGATATCTGCAGTTAATGATGCCGATACAAAAACTAAAGCTAAAACAAAATCCGCAAGAAACTCTCAACCCGGAAGTAAAACTCAATCCGCAATCAAAGCTCAATCTGATAGTAACTCTCAACCCACCGTCAACGAGATGTCTTTAAAACGTCAAGAGTCTTCTAATAATCAAAAGCAGAATTCATCCGGCGGATATTCACCGATATCTGATTACACTCCAAATAGTGCAACGAGCAATGATACTATCAATATTCAAAAATCCAACGATATCCAAAATACAAAAAATACAATTGATAGTAGTGATGCCCGTAAAGAAGTGTCAAAGAATTTGGCGGAAAACGATAAATTAGACAAAAGTAAAATTTTTTCAGTTAAAGAGGGCGATCGATGCCCTTTGTGTGGAAAGGGTATAATAATAAGAGGTAGAACACAATTGGGGTGCAATCGATATAAAGAGGGGTGTAATTTCAGAGCTCCGTTCCCTTCCTACAATACCACTTCCAAGTCAAATTCTTAATCCTCAAGAATAGGGAACCCTTCGCTATGCCATGATTTTAGTTCGCCGTTCTCTTCGTAAATTAAAAATCCTTGTAGCCCGTTTTCTTTAATCAATAACTTGGCTTCTTCCAGTCCTACAACCATACAAGCGGTAGCCCATCCGTCCGCAGTCATACAATTATCTGCTATTATCGTGGCACTCAACAATGAATGCTTTACAGGCCAACCCGTTCTCGGATCTATGGTATGGGAATATTTTACTCCATCTTCTATATAAAAGCGTCGATAATTACCACTTGTAGCCATCCCACAATTCTTTATTTCAGTAATTTTATAGATATCTTTATTGGTGGCCAAACTATCGTCCTCCGGTTTGTTTATGCCTATTCTCCATAATTTACCTTTATTATTTACCCCATGAGCAAAAATCTCTCCGCCAATCTCTACACAAAAATCAGTAGCACCATTAGCTAAAAGAGTGTCGGCAACAACATCACATCCGAGGCCTTTGGCTATTGCTCCGGCGTCAATCATCATCCCCTCCGGTAGAATGATATAGTTGCCAAGCCAAGAAATTTTATCCCATCCGACATTTGTTAATAAGCTATCTATCAAGGTGGAATCAATTTTCTCTCTGTTTTTAAACCCGAATCCCCAAGCATTTACAAGCGGAGCTACTGTCATGTCAAAAGCACCGTTACTCTTTCTACTTATCTCATTACCTGCAAATAATACTTTGCGGAAAAGAGTGTCGGTTTCTACTACCTCTCCGCTATTAATTCGGTAGAGTAGACTGTTTTTGTCAAACATAGATAGTGACGAGTTGATAACATTCAGAGCATTGTAAATAGATGTAGTAAGGTCTTTATTTTCAGGGTGATAATATGTAATGTGAAATTCCGTGCCGAAAGCCAATCCCTCCGCTTGTTGATATTCTCGCCTCTGATGAGATGGATTGTATATTAGAAAAAATACAGCTATACAAAGAAATATAAAAGAAATAATGATTTTTTTCTTATCTCTCGGTCTACGAATAATTTTATCCTTTCTTGTTGTGATATTACTATTTTCGTCCTGATTTTGAACGTTATTTAATGGTTGATTTTCCCTGTTCATAATTAATATAATGCAAATTATTTCTAATGTTTTTATAATACATTCCTCCTACAAAGATACTAAAAATAGTAATACAATAACTGATGCCCGATTTATTTCGAGTATATTGCTTCTAAAGGCTTATAATACAACAGAATAAGAGGTTCTCTACTAAGTAATCACATATTTGTATTTTTAACAAAAGCATATATTTATTTATCAGAGATGATAAACGGGAGAATTAAATAAACATACAGTATATGAGGTATATATTGCAAGCATATTTAATTTTTGTAATTAATAATACTTTTGCCCTTTTAAAGTAGTTAAAAATAATACTAATAATATTTGGTTATTTTTTTTTTTTTTTTTTTACCTTTGCGAAGTGAAACTTTTAAAAATATTGTATTTCAAACAAATCACCTTAAATTTTTTGTAGTTATGAAGCCAAAATTTTTCTTTTTTATTTGCTTGCTTTCTTTAATTTTGTGTGGTTGCCCTATAAATCCACCAATTAATGTAGGTCCTACTCCGGATATTTGGTATTGTGGCGACGCTTATGCAGATGATAGTATCTCTTTTTATCCTACTTATGGTAAAGTTAATGGTAGTCAATATATTCTTAAAGAATATCCTCAATACTGTGGTATGAAATTTTCTTCAAATAATAACAATTTATCTTTATTTATTCAGGGTTATTATGATTGGAAATTTTTAAAAAACAGCAACGTATTATGTGAAAATAATATAATAGAGAATGAATTTTACTATCCTTGTTTCGTAAATGGTATGTTCTATCGAATAGCATGGTCTTCCTCTCCTCACACTTTTTCTCCATACCTTACTCGAGAATGCCAAGAAACCGATTATCCTGATTTATCTACTAGGTCCGATAGTATCTTCTCTATGGTGTTATATCCTCAAATACAATATATTATACGTGATAATGATGTTAATTATTATGGTGGTTATATTGCTACCGCTAATGGACAATATGGGGCTGTTTGGAAAAATAATGACTTATATTTCTTAACGGAGTATAATGATAGAGGTACTGAGTATAACCGTATTATTGCTTTATGTAAAGACAAAGTCGGATTACTTAGAAAGTCTGCCGGTGGTGCCGCTCTATGGATAGATGGTGTGAAAAATTTGATTGTTGGTGACCCGGTCGGTGCTCAAGAAGCATTTAAGGACGTTTCTATCGGACATTATAATATCGTCCCTATGGCTTTAACTTCCGATGGTAATAATTTCTATACCCTATGTAAAGAATCTTATGATTATAGTTACCCTTATATTGGATACGTCGAACGCATTAATACTTTAGTCTACAAAAATACTGAATTGTTGTATCGTATCGACGATTTAGTGTGTACGGATATTATTGCTTATAATAATGAAGTCTATGTGTGTGGACAACTTCTTGATAAAACTTCCGCAATTTATAAAAACGGTACTCTATTTTATTCTATTCCGGGATTAAGTAATATCCGTAGTTTGTCTTTTGAGGAATAATATACATATCAAATGGTGAAAACCCTTTTTTGTTAATACTTTTTTTTGTACCTTTGCGCTTAGATAATACTGTCAGAAAACAGGGCATGTATTTAAAGTAATACAGCTCGTTATTTTTGTTGTAAATGTCTTTGAGTGAGAGTAAAAAGAAAATAAAGTCAATAATTGGTTTATTGTCAATTCCTATAGCCATACTCATATTTGTTGCATACTGTAATGCAACAAAATGTGAGTATGACTTTTGTAATGTACAATATGTTGCCTCCGATTATGACTTTTGTTTTGTTTCTTCTCATGCGCCTTCCGATTTCGCTTTATCTCAAAATAATACATTTACAGCTGCTGCACAATTTTCCGGAATAAATCATTTTAGCACCGGAAGCTTCTCGCTTTTTCGAAATGAAGCGCAAAATCAATTCCATAGATTATTTAATCTCCTTAGAGCAAAACAAATAGTAGCCGTTGTACATCACATCAATAAATACTATATTTTTGCCCTTAATCGAATGAGAAATTAGCCCTTTTATGTTTCTATTTTTCTCTATATCTCCATTCTTAATTTGATGTTGGTATAGATTTTTTTAACATTGACAGTGTCGATGTTAAGCTTATTGTATCTCTTTTTATTAAAATAATATAAATATAAAATGCTAATTAAAATATAATGAAAACTTCAATCGTGTCGGACTTGTTGTTATCCGACGTAAAAAACAGCTTGGTACGCCGTAGATCTATTACTACCATACTCTTTTCCGCCCTTTGTTTATCTATTTCTATAATCTCTTTCGTCGTGTTGATAACATATGATTTCGGCTACAAGTCAGAACTCGAATTCTATATCTCGTTTGTAATGATTACCTTTTTGATAGCCGCTATTTTGCAGTTTATCTTCGGGAAAAAACTCTATTATTACAAACCAGAAAATGTACCCGTTAAATGCCATCTGTACTTTTTTGATACTACTTCCGAAAAATTGTTGCAAGCTGTAAAAACAAATGATATCAATTTCTTAAAGTCCGTTGTAAACGATTATGATAGAGGTATTAAAATGGAATTGGCTTATACTCCGAATTACTCAATAGCTATTTGTCAGTGCTATAAATATGTGCCGTATGAATACATCCCCGATTCGGAAGTTATCACACTTACAAATAGTGAAGTGGAGTTACTCTTGAATGTGAAGTAATTTTGTTTGATTTTTTTTCTAACATAATTTTATTTAATCTCTTTGTAGTATTGTAGTCAAGTACTATAAAGAGATTTTTTGTTAAATAATCAGTTATGTCGTAAAAAACTCTATTTTGTTTATGGTGGAATTAAAAAAATATTTTAACTTTGCCTTTGCAAAAGACGGCATTTATAGCCTCTTTCCTATTTGTATTTTTTTTGATAATTAAATAATAATAGATATGAAACGCATCTCTCTTATCTCTTTTTTTGTATTAGTGGCAATGATGCTTCTCCCAAATTTAGAGGCACAATCAATTCAAGAACTTAGGAATAGCCGAAAGTTCAATCGTCAAGATTACGAAATCCCCGCCTATTCAAACAGATATGTTATGGTGGATAAATTGCCTGACGGCTCTTTCTTAATTACTCCTTACGAAAAAATGAAATACCTTTTATTACCTGTCAGTGACGCTTCGCCCGTTGCTTATCTGGATGTAAAAGATATAGATAATATCATGCTTTCTGCAGAAATACACCTCGCAAAAACAGAAGAATACTACTATATTCCTGTTGATATAGATCAATTTAAATCTGCAAAAGAATTAAATATTATATTGAATAAAGTGTCGGAAAATGACTTGTTTTGGAATTATATCAAGATGGTTGACAACCTCTCTGAATTTAAATCCACAAGCACCATCCTACATCATTCAGTGAATAATGCCGCCAATGGTCGTCCTCTCGCTTTCTTTTACCGCAATGGTAAATATCACCTCTATTATCAAACAAATATGTATGGCAATGCTTGTGAAAACACCGCCGTTGGGCATTCCGTTAGTGACGACCTTTTGCAATGGCAAAATATGCCGCTTTTGATGCCGTACAATAGAAAGAATATTGTAGTAAGTGCAGCCCCTATCTGCTCTAACGATCTTTCTAACAAGGGTAAATTGCATACCATGCTCTTTTCTTCTTCCGATGGTAGCGATTTTACACAACAATACTTGGCACGCTGTACGGATGAGGCCGATAGAGTAGAAGATATCCTCGATGCCCATTTCCCGGATTTCGACGGCCATTTCAGAGTCTTTAAAGTTATGAAATTCCCTAATACTGATAACCACATCCTTATCGGTGCGGATATGGAGAAAATTCAAATCCTTTTTTCTGACAATTTAATCGATTGGATGCCTCTCTCCGATTTTAAAACCGAACTCTTTAAAACCGCTTCTATCGAAAACGTAGAACTTATCTCTTTGCCTGTAAAAAATAAGAACGAGAATAAACTTACTCTTATCGTCTCTTTGAAGCGTGCCGATAATATTGCCTCTACCGTCTATTATATGGTAGCCAATTTTGACGGAAAGAAATTTATTCCCGATGCATCAAACAACGATTTCGTTAAATTCGATGATGGCGCATCACTATCAATGTTGACCGTTTTATATCCGGAAAATACCAATTCAAATAATTTGGCACTCGGCTGGCTCGACAATTCCGTAGATAAAAAAATGTTTGGATTAAATGTTTATGGTAATTGTAATACATTGCCTCTAAGCCTTTTCCTCTACGAGAATGGCGGTAAATACCTCCTTGGTGCCAACCCTTATATCAACTTGAAATCGAACTCAAACCTCAAAAGCCAAGTCTACTCCTTTAAGTCAAAGAAAATCAAAGAACAAACAGTGATTGATGATTTTGTTCAGAATAGTGCCCCTGCTTATAATATCTCTTTCAATATTCAAAAAGGAGATGCAAAAACGGTGGAATTCAGAATGTTTAATCAAAAAAATGAGATTGTTATTTTCAACTTTGATTTGGTTCGTAATCAATTGGTTGTAGATAGGAAAAAGAGTGGAATAATACCGGTAAATGAATTTGTCGAACCTGATGAGCCGGTTGCTTTTGAAGAAAATAAAATAACTAACGTACGCATAGTGGTAGATAAAAATCTGCTCGAAGTATTCTTGAATGATGGCAGGAAAGTAGCTTCTTATGGTATCAATTCTGCAAATCCTTTCGATACTTTCTCTTTTATTCCTCATGATGGAAAATGTACTGTGAAGAATTTTTCCGCTATAGGTTATAAATACTAACTAAATCGTACTTGTTGGTGTTATTTTTGCGTTGTAAGTAAAATTTTCGTTACAATAATGCAAAAAACTATATGATTATTTGTTCAATAAATGAATTATTATTACCTTTGCTAATGATATAATAAACACAAAAAATTGATGAAGAGATTAGTATTTTTTGTAATTGCGTTCTTTGCTTTTTGCCGAATATATTCACAAACGATATCAGAGGCGGAAACGTTTTTTAATAATGGAAGTTATAATCAAGCGTTAGAGGTATACGACAAATTACTTAAGAGTAGCCCTAATGATTTGATGCTCAAGTATCGTAAGGCACGTTGCTGTATTCTTCTTAAGAAATATGATGTGGCTTTGCCCTTATTGGAAGAGGCTGAACGTCGGAAATTTGTGAAAGCAAATTATTATCTGTACGATGTATATTTTAATTTGTACAAATTTTCGGAAGCTGCCGAAGCAATGAGAAAATATATCGAATTGCGTGGCGAAACTCTTGAAAATCCCGAAGAATGTCAAGAAAAGATAAGAAAGGCTGAAATGGGCATCGACATGCTGTCGCGCGTAGAGAATATCGCTATTGCCGATAGTGTGAAGATAGCAAAAACTCATTTTCTCGAGGCTTATCGCTTACCAAAAGAGTTGGGTACTCTCTCTTTCTATAGTAATATGTCGTCGTATGAATTCGGAATGGGCATCCCCCATCGCTCCGGCTCTGAAGACCCTCACTATTCTACACTCGTCGCTATGGGTTATGACCTGCCCGACTTGCCCGATTTAAAACAGTCGGCTGTAGTCTTTACTTCCGGCCGAGAAGATAAAAGAATTTTCCCTTTGCCGGATGAGAATGGAGATATCCATCTCTCTATTTCATATAAACTTTACGACGGATGGAGTCACCCTACAATGCTCTCTGATGTGTTAAACTCTTCTGCTTGCGATAATTACCCTTTTGAGATGGCTGATGGTGTTACTATCTATTTTGCCTCAAACGGCGAAAATTCTATCGGTGGTTACGACATTTTTATGAGCCGTTTCAATGGAGACGACTATTCAAAACCACTTAATATCGGTATGCCGTTTAACTCTCCGGATAACGACTATATGCTCGTTATCGACGAAATGGCAGGTATAGGATGGTTCGCTACCGATCGCCGCCAACATCCCGATACCGTTGTGGTGTATGAATTCGTTCCTAATGAAAAACGATTGCCCCTTAAAACCGAAGATCCCGACTATCGTAGAAATGTGGCTCAGCTGATTATATCTCGTAAGGCTCATTTCAATAATGCTGTCGATAAAACAGAGGTGGAGAAGGTGGAAAAAAATAAAAATGAGATAAACTTTCGTGTAAACGATGGAGTACTATATACTCAACTTTCAGACTTTCATAGCGAAGATGCCAAGGCTCTTTACCTTAAGTTAGTAGAGGTGGATAAACGCTATCAAACTCTGAAAATACTCCTCGAGGGAAAACGCCGAGAATATACTTTTGCCGAATCGTATCAAGATAAAGAAGTGATACGCGTGGAAGTGCTCGAAATCGAAGCCGAAGTACGCCGATATGCAGCCCTCGTAGATGAGTATATACTACAAGTGCGTCGCGCTGAAATAAATGCAATTATTAATAATTAAATAACTATGGATATTTTTCTTGTAATAGCTTTTATTGCTCTGTCAATAATATTCTTTCTTATAGAGGTATTCCTGATTCCGGGGGTCTCTATCGCCGGCCTTGCAGGTGCCGCTTTCGGCGTTTGTGGCGTGGTATATGCTTTTATGGCTTTAGGTGTTACTGCCGGTATTATCACTCTTTTCGTGGGATTGGTGCTCTTTGCTATATTTACATATATCCTTATGAAGGGCAAAACTTTAGATAGACTATCTCTAAAGAAAAATCTCGACGAAACAGAGGTCTTCAACGATTTGTCCGATCTCTCTGTAGGTCAACGTGGAAAAACTCTCTCTCGCTTAGCCCCGATGGGAAAAGTTATTTTCGACGGAAAAATATACGAAGCTCGATGCCTCGACGCCCTCGTCGAAGCCGGTGTCGATGTGGAGGTGACAAATATTGAGGGCACTTCTCTTACCGTTAAAGTGATATAATCTTTATAGCTATTAAGCCTCTTCGATATCTTAAATGTATTCAGAGTTAAGATGATGATGTAACTTTTTCAGCTATCGATTTCCGTTTTTGAGGGATATCAATAAATAGCTCATTGTTTTTGAATTTATATAGTACTAACTTTTATAATATAGAATTATGATTTTTTCTACAGTATTTTTAGTTGTAGGTTTAGTGTTGATAGCCATCTTTTTAGGCATCTTCTTCTACTACGTTCCGTTCTTACTGTGGCTTTCTGCCAAAGTGTCTGGAGTCAGAATTTCGTTAATGCAACTATTCTTGATGAGAATACGTAAAGTTCCACCATCAATAATTGTAAATGCCCTTATAGAAGCCCATAAAGCCGGCTTAAGTAATATTACCAGAGACGAACTCGAGGCTCACTACCTCGCAGGTGGTCATGTAGTACGCGTAGTACATGCCCTCGTTTCCGCCGCTAAAGCAAATATTGACCTTTCTTTTAAAACAGCTACAGGTATCGACCTCGCCGGTCGTGACGTTTTCGAGGCAGTGCAAATGAGCGTTAACCCTAAAGTTATCGATACTCCGGTGGTATCTTCCGTAGCTCGCGATGGTATCCAATTATTGGCAAAAGCCCGTGTCACCGTACGTGCTAATATCAAACAACTCGTGGGTGGTGCAGGTGAAGAAACTATCCTTGCCCGCGTTGGCGAAGGTATTGTATCTTCTATCGGCTCCAGTGAAACTCATAAGTTAGTGCTCGAAAATCCGGACTCTATTTCAAAACTCGTACTCAGTCGCGGACTCGATGCCGGCACCGCTTTCGAAATTCTTTCTATCGATATCGCTGATGTAGATGTTGGTAAAAATATCGGTGCTACACTACAAATCGATCAGGCTAACGCTGATAAAAATATCGCTCAAGCTCGCGCCGAAGAGCGTAGAGCTATGGCTATCGCCCTCGAACAAGAGATGAAAGCCAAAGCTCAAGAGGCTCGCGCAAGAGTTATTGAAGCCGAATCAGAAGTGCCTAAAGCTATGGCTCAAGCATTCCTTAATGGTAATCTCGGTATTATGGATTACTATAGAATGAAAAATATAGAAGCCGATACTCATATGAGAGATTCTATAGCTACACCTCAAGGCGAAAAACCTTCTAATAATAAAAAATAATATCTTTTTGATAACTTACTAATATATGGGTAATGTCAGGCTTGCTTATAGTTTGATATTACCCTTTTGTGGATTTTGTATCTTATGAGCTATATTAAATACGATAGATTATTACTTGCAAACCTCGAGAAATCTCTTGATAAAGAGATGCTTCGTTCTAATTGTAACGGTGCTTATTGCGGTACTACAATAGTAGATTGTAATACCCGTAAATATCATGGAATGCTCGTCGTTCCCGTACCTCAAATCGACGCTGATAACCATGTGCTCCTCTCTTCTTGTGACGAAACTATCATCCAACACGGAGCCGAATTTAACCTCGGACTTCATAGATATGGTAGCGATTTATATGCCCCGAGAGGACATAAATACCTCCGTCAATTCGAATTCGACTCTATAGCTACCTCACTTTATCGTATCGGTGGCGTGATTCTTAAAAAAGAACGAATTTTTGTTCAAAATGAAAATCGTATCATTATCTGCTATACAGTTTTAGATGCTCATTCCGATACTATTTTGCGACTTAAACCGTTTCTGGCTTTCCGTAATGTGAATGCCCTTACGTATAAAAATAATGTCGCTAATACTACCGTTACCGAACAGGAAAATGGTGTCTCTCTCTGCCTTTATACCGGTTACCCTAACCTCGTTATGCAACTTAATAAGCAATGCAAATGGATTAATAATCCCGACTGGTACCTCGGTATAGAGTATGCAAAAGAGCAAGAACGCGGATACGATTATAAAGAGGACCTTTTTGTGCCGGGTTATTTCGAAGTGTCGCTCAAAAAAGGCGATGTACTCCTATTTTCCGCCGCTACGGAACCTATTTACCCTCGTATGCTTAAGCGACTCTTCGATTCCGAAAAGGCCTCTCGTTCTTTCCGCACCTCTTTCTTGCAAAGCCTTAAAATATCCGCCTCCCAATTCGTTGTAAAACGAGATGGTAAAAAATATATCATCGCCGGATACCCTTGGTTTAAATGTCGCGCCCGCGATGAATTTATCTCTTTGCCGGGGGTGTCGCTCTTTTCCGATAATGAAACGCTCTTTCACGACATAATGAAAAATGCTTTGGTGGCTGTAAATGAATTTATAAGCGATAAAGAAAACACCACCAATCTCGTTGAAATAGACTCCCCTGATGCCCTATTGTGGTTCATCTATACAATACAGCAATTTGCAAATAAATGCGGTATCCATAAGGCGGCGGAAAAATATGCTGCCGTGGTGTTCGCAATCCTCTCTTTTATTAGAAAACACAAACATCCGAACCTTTTCTGCCACGACCAAGGGCTGCTTTATACAAATGGAAAACAGGTGCCCGTGTCTTGGATGAATGCTGTGGAAAACGGAGAACCTATAGTGCCTCGCACCGGTTATCTCGTGGAAATTAATGCTTTGTGGTATAACGCCCTTAAATTCGCAGCGGAATTAGCCAATGTAAAAGGTGAAGATAGCCAGACCGACTTGTATAATTATCAGGCGGAAATGACTGCCCGTGCCTTTGTTTCCTGCTTCTGGAACGGCTCGTACCTCTACGATTTTGTCGACGATGATTATTGTGATAAAGAGGTGAGACCTAATATGATTTTTGCCGTCTCACTTCCTTACTCACCGCTCGATAAAAAACAACAAAAGGCTGTGGTTGATATAATTACTCGCGAATTGTTGACTCCAAAAGGATTGCGTAGCTTAAGTCCTAAAAGCGGTATGTATCGCCCGGAATATATTGGCGGTCAGCTCGAACGCGATAGAAATTACCACAATGGTCCCGTATGGCCTTGGATTAATGCAGCCTTTGTAGAAGCTTATTATAGAGTTTATCAAAATAGCGGTATATCCTTCTTACGTCGATTGATGGCAGGGGTAGAGCAGGAGATGAATACTCTTACTATCGGCACTCTCAGCGAATTATACGATGGTAACCCTCCTTTCCGCGGCCATGGTGCTATGAGCTTCGCTATGTCCGTAGCCGAAAACCTTCGAGCTGTTGCCCTTATCGACGAGTATGAAAATAAATGAAACTAAATCTTAAATAATAACATATGAAAGCATTAATGTTCGGTTGGGAATTTCCTCCTCATATCTTGGGCGGATTGGGTACTGCCAGTTATGGCCTTACAAAAGGTATGAGCCTTCAACCAGATATGAATATAACTTTCGTGATTCCAAAACCTTGGGGAGATGAAGACCAATCTTTTCTGAAAATAATAGGTGCCAATACCGTACCTGTTGTTTGGAAAGATGTAGATTGGAATTTCGTCAACGAACAATTGGAAGGCCGTCTTGACCCCGATACATATTTTAAATATCGAAATGGTATAAAATACGATTTTACTCGTATCGGTACCAATAGCCTCGGTTGTGTGGAATTTTCCGGAAGATATCCGGATAACCTCCTCGAAGAAATATCTAATTACGAGGCTGTTGCCAGCGTTCTTGCACATTCTCTCGACTTCGATATCATCCATTCCCACGATTGGCTTACATATCCTGCCGGTATCTTTGCTAAAACAATTTCGGGTAAACCACTCGTTATCCATGTCCATGCCACTGATTACGACCGCAGTAGAGGTCAGGTAAACCCCGATGTTTACCGTATAGAAAAAGAGGGTATGGATAGAGCCGACCATATTATTACCGTGTCAGACCTTACACGTAATACTGTGATAGAGAAATATCATCAAAATCCCGATAAAGTAACTACAGTGCATAATGCCGTCGAACCTTTATCTTTTGTCGATGAATTACATAAGTCCGAAAGAGAAGATAAAATAATTACCTTCCTTGGTAGAATTACAATGCAAAAAGGACCGGAGTATTTTGTGGAAGTAGCTGCTAAGGTGCTTCAAAATACCGATGGTGTACAATTCGTTATGGCAGGTAGCGGTGATATGATGAATAAAATGGTGCGCCTCGTAGCCCAAAAGGGTATCTCTGATAAATTTCATTTCACCGGTTTCCTGAAAGGCCGTCAGGTGTATGAAATGCTCGCAGAAAGCGACGTATATATGATGCCTTCCGTTTCCGAACCTTTCGGTATCTCCCCTCTCGAGGCTATGCAATGCGGCACTCCTTCTATTATCTCTAAACAAAGTGGTTGTGCCGAAATCCTTTCGCATGCCCTGAAAACCGACTATTGGGATATCGATGCAATGGCCGATTATATACATGCTATCGTGAAATATCCCGCCCTTTATAAAACTCTACGCGTTGAGGGTATTAAAGAAATTAATAATATCCGTTGGGAATACGCAGGTCAAAAAGTGCGTAATATTTATGATAAAGTTTTACTTAATTATTAATTATTTTTTGTGTCGTTATGAAAACTGTTAACTTCTGCTTTAGAGTTCATCAAAGATATAATCTAAAAAAATATCGCTTTTTTGAAATTGGTAACGATCATTATTATTATGATGATTACGAAGATGAAATGTCGGTAAGCACAGCCGCAAATCAGGTGTATTTAGAGGCTAATAATGTGTTACTTAATATGATAAAAGATTTCAATGGCAGGTTTAAAGTATCTTTTATCATCTCCGGTTTGGCACTGGAGCAATTAGAGAAATTCGCCCCTGAAGTTATCGATAGCTTTAAGGCTCTTGCAAAAACCGATAATGTGGAGTTCATAGCCACCCCTTATGCTCATTCCCTCGCTTCGCTTTATGACGATGATGAATTCGTTCGTCAACTGAAAATGCAGTCCGATAAAATTTTCGACCTTTTCGGAAAACGTCCTACTACTTTTGCCAATACCGCCCTTATTTATAGCGATGAAATCGCCGATAAAGTATCCAAAGCCGGTTATAAAAATATTATTGTCGAAGAAACAAAACATGTGATGGGTTGGAAAAGTCCACACTATGTCTACCATTCTGTTGTAAACCCAAAAGTCAAACTCCTTGTAAGAGACAACAAACTCAGCGATGATATCAATTTCCGATTCTCGCAAGGTAATTGGTCGGAGTATCCGCTTACAGCCGATAAATTCATGTCTTGGATTGCAAAATCTCCTGCCGAAGAAGAGGTGTATAATATATGTATGGGATACGAAGCTCTTGGAAAACTAAACGTAAAATCTTCGGGTATCTTCGACTTTTTCCGAAAACTCCCGGAATATGCCATAGAAAATAATATCACTTTCTCTTTGCCTTCTAAAATTGTTGATAATTATAAATCTATAGACGCTCTTTCGGTGGTATACCCGATTTCTTGGACTGATGAAGAGAAGGATGTTAGTGCTTGGTGTGGTAACGAACTTCAAAATGAAGCACTTTCTAAATTGTATGCCCTCTCCGAAAGAGTTAATCTCTGTTCCGACCCTTCAATAAAAATCGACTGGCAATGCCTCCAAGATTCTTATCACTTCTATTTCATGAATACAAAACACTATTCTAATGGTCGTGTTTTGGCACAGCAAGTTCCTTATGATACACCTTATGATGCCTTTATTAATTATATGAATGTGCTCAGTGATTTTATCGACCGTGTAAAATCGCAGTTCCCTACAAGTATAGAGGATGAAGAACTTAATTCTTTATTAAAAACTATAAATTCTCAAAATGCTCGTATAGAAGAGTTGGAGAAAAAACTTAAAAACAAATCTAAAAAAGCATAACCATTATTATTGCAAGTTTTGGTTTTTAATTATTATCACTTTTTCTGTATTAAATAGTTGTTTTTTTTCGTACAGAAAAAGTGATTTTTTTTAAATGATTTGTTGGCTAAATATTTTTTTTGTATATTTGCATTAAATTTTAAAGATCTAAGTTATGAAAAAAATTTGTATTTTATTGTGGCTATGTTTTGCTCTTCTTGTTTTTACTAATTGTGAGCGTAGAGAAGAATTTAATGTAGGAAATAAATTGCTCTATTGGGGGTATTATGAAGATTATAATGATAAACTCGCTCCTTATGCTTATTATGGTTTTGTTGGCGGCGACCGTTTTGAATGTAAATATGATAATAGCCGGTCGTTGAAAATATTAGAAATAAAAATGTTTAAGAACGATATGTATGTCTTATCTAAAGATACTTTCCCTTCTTTAGGCGTATCAAAATGTGTGTTGCGCAAAAATGGAAAAGTAATTTACGATGATATGCCGGGAGGTACTTTGTATATTAATAATAAGGAAATTAGAGCTTATTCAAAAAATCTTTCTTTGGCTCCTAATGATAATTACAAATCTTATTATTGGAAAGATGGAGAATATAACTACCTTAACTTAGAAGAGCCTGCAGCAGATGTTGCAATTTATTATCCTGTAATCACTGATATTCAACAAGTTGGTGGTGATTTCTATTATATGGGTTTTTGCCCGTCTGCAAATGGTATTGTAGCCGCCGGATGGAAAAATGAGAAATTATTGTTTAATTCAAGAGATACTGTAAAACCGGCAGGAGTTTTGCCTAAAGGAATGATTGTTGATAATCAAGATTGTTATTGGCTATTTGTTAAAGGTAGGTATACCGTTTTGTATAAAAATAATGAAATTATCCATTATTTTGGTGAGAAAGAATTGATGGATGTCGACCCAAGCCTTAGTTATGTTCCTCTGGGAATTTACAAAGATGGCGATGATTTTTATTATGCAATAGTCAGATATAGTAATACTGTCAGTCAGATATCTAATAAATCTATTATGATCTACAAAGGTTATGAAGAACTTTTTAGAATAACCGGATTGACACAGTGTGTGCAAGTTAAAGATGGTACGGTTTATACTTTGATAAACAGAGGAAATAACGCTGTTTTTTATGAAAATGAAAATGCTATATATTCTTTTTCTATAGAAAAAAATAGATGCCATAATTTTATCTTGTATGAAGAATAGGGCTTATTATATTTAATCATACATAAATTATTAAATCGTTTTTCGCTTTTTCCGCATAAAATCTTCCTTTTTTTATTCGGAAAAAGCGATTTTTTGTGTCCGGTTATAGCTGTTTACGAGTTGTTATTATAGTGTACTATATTATATGAAAGATATAATATGCTGAGTATAACGATTTTCGTTTGTTTATGTTGTGTGAATAAAATTTTTCAAAATAATGCTTGTTTATTTGGGAAAAAGTAGTACCTTTGCAGTGGGTAAGTCCTACACGACCAGCTCCCTTTGAACTCCCCCAGGGTTTGATCGCAGCAAGGGTAGAAGGTCGTAGCGGTGCGATGTAGATCGCTTACCTGTTTGCCTCTTTAGCTCAGTTGGCCAGAGCACGTGATTTGTAATCTCGGGGTCGTTGGTTCGAATCCGACAAGAGGCTCTAAAAAGAGAAACACATTCTTCGGTGTTTCTCTTTTTTTTATCTGTCTAAAATCTTTTCTCTCCCCAAATATCTTCCTTAAAAAATTTTTTTTCTGTCCTTTTTTAGTATTTGTATTATTGTTTCTCAATAATTAATTTTTGTTTTCCAATAAGTGTAGTATGCAAAAAAAAATTAATATGAACCTATTGTTGTATAAAGAATAATTTGTAACTTTGGGGGTTATAAAAATTTTATATCATTATAAAATGTAGTATATTTAAGTCTAATAGTATCGAATTATTATTTTTAGGCATTCAAAAGTGTCAAGTTTTTTAGGGTAAGTCAATTAAAATTATGTGAATTTTTTTTGTTATATTAATAATTTTACAATATATTTGTATATGGTGAAAGTTTGATGTGTTCACTTGAGTCTATTAGCAGTTTTTTTTATTGGTGGCGAACATTTTAATTTTTGTAGTACAGCAAATTAACTGTAAATTTATTTGATTTTATGTCGTATAAATCAAATTATTTACTCAATTAAAATATATGTTAAACATTAAAATTTTTTGCCTTATGAAAAAGATTTTATTACTATTTTTACTTTTTCCAATATCTTTATTTCCTCAAGAGGATATTGATTTGGATATGAAATTGTCTAATTTTGATAATTTTTCTCTTCGTACTGTTGATACTATTGATGCTAATACAATAGTAAATGTTTTTGATAATGGATATTACATCTCTTTTGAAATGGATCTTTTGTCTGATTTTTATTTAGATTCGATTATAGTTTTCGGAGATAAATATTTCCATTATTCTCCTGTATACAATAATATTTTTGATATTTCTGACTTTATAGGTAGACCACGACTGCCTACAAAAACTATTTCTCTACAGATACCAGGTGAATTATATAATGAATTAATTAGTATTAATGTTTTAAATCTTTCTTATGAAGATGTTTCTTTAAACGGTTTGTATACCCCTTTTCAAGATACGATAGAAAATGATATCAATATAGATTTCGTAGTAGATGAAGATTATTATTTTAATGGTAATAATTCTTCTTTGAACGATTTTGTTTCTATTTCTATTCCATATAAAAATGGATTCTCTACTGGTGTTGATCTTTTGATTAATCCAATTCAGTATAATCCTTTAACAAACACTATACGAGTTATAAAATCGTTAGAAGTAGAAGTTCCTCTTATGGGTAAATCATTATGGGATATTCACGGCTATGAATTATTAGATGCAAAAAATGTGTTTGATCCATTCGCTTTTAATAACACATTTGTTGATCATTCAAATTCTTTTTTAAAGAATTATATTATAATAATTCCAGATGAATCATATAGAGAATTTATTCAAGAGTATGTTGATTATAAAGAAAGTGAAGGCTTTAATATTGATGTTATTACTTTAAATTATATTAAAAATGAAATGTCTATTGATACTGTTTCAAATATAGAATTAAGGAATTTTTTAAGACAGTGTTATTTTGGTAAAACTTATTCTGAAAAACCAAGATATCTTTTATTGGTTGGAAATTATGATTTAATTCCGGTTTCATATACTGTGTATGAAGATAATTCTAATACTGTAGATTATTATACTGATATATATTATGGTTGCTTAGAAAATCCAGTAATTAGAAATGAGAATAATTTTTATCCTGAAATTAAAATAGGTCGTTGGCCTGTTAATAATATTGAAGAGTTTAAAGCTATAATTAATAAGAGTATAATATATGAATCAAATGTTAATAGTAGTAATTTTGATTACAAATATATGTTAGTTTCCGGATTGGATAATGATACATTAAATTCAAGTTATAATCGAGATAAGTATAATTGTATTAAGGATTTCTATGAAGAATTGTGTGATAATAATCTTATTAATGGAAAATTATATGATGGAAGAAATTATTCTACTTATATAAATAATTTAGCGGATACTTTAAGGAGTAATATTAAGTCTAATTTATGGATGCTAATTTATTGCGGTCATGGTGGTTATAATACTTTATGGTATCCATTTATTATTAATCAAAATAATTTGTATTATTATGCTCCTTATGACAATAATCCTCCTATTGCGATGTCTTTTGCATGTTTAACAAATAGATTATCTTCCAATACTTGTTATGGAAAATCTTGGTTATGTGGAAGTGAGTTTTATGGTGGGGTGACTCATTATGGTGCCACGGGACTATCTTATAAGCACCAAAATGAATCTTTATCCAAAATTATTGCTAAACACATTAATCCATCTAATTATAAATTTTTATCTAATATTATTCATAATGCTACTGGCAAATATTATGCATCAAATAAAAATATTTATAGAAAGCAACAAGTCGAAAAGTATGCATTATTTGGAGACCCTACTTTAATTATTAAAGGCAATATTACTTCTAATTTTGCTCCTAAAATGGATAATGAATTTAATAAACAAGATATTTTTAATATCGATAATAATTTGGTTAATATTAACTATAGTGGCAATAAAGGATTAATTGTAGTGTATAATATGCTAGGTCAAATTATTTTAAAAGCTAATTTCATAAATGAAATGAATTGCTTAAATTTAGATTCTCTTCCTGAAGGGATATATAATGTTGTATTAATCTCTGATACTATTTACTCAACTAAAATATATGTTAAACATTAAATTTTTTTTCCTTATGAAAAAGATTTTATTCATTATTTGTTCGGTATGTGCATTTATCTTTACATCATGTCATTATAGATGTAGTAAATCTTTATTTGATTATGTACCGAAGTCTTATTTTTCTCAATATTTCCCGGTTGAAGGAACTGAAGTTAAATATCACAATAATGCCTTCGATACTATTACTTTTATTACAGAAAAACCAAGTTTAATATGGTATGATGATATTGAAAATAATGGTGCTAATACTTTTGAAAATGCAATGGGAATGATGGACTATAGAATGTCAAATGTAGACAATGTCCTTTATTTTAATATTTATATTACCGGATATTTACATACAAAAGAACTAATTACATCTTGTCAATATACTTGTCACATTAATGATTCTATTTATATAGATTATTGCGATTCTTTGTACTGCCACCCAACAGAGCTCGTTCAAAAATGTTTAGGTGACAACATAGTTATTTTAAGTAATAATGGTGATTTGGTTTTTGAAATCAGACAAAATGTAGGAGTTGTTAAATTCTTTAATAAGAATGAATATTGGTATTTAGTGGAATAACTATTTTTATAATGTGAAATAATAAAATGAAAGAGACTGCCTAAATCACTTAGACAGTCTCTTTTATTTATTATAGCAAAAAATTAAATTATTTATTTGCAGCTTCGAAGTCTTGCATGCATTTTACAAGGGCTTGTACAGACTCAATTGGACAAGCGTTGTAGATAGAAGCACGGAAACCACCAACAGAACGGTGACCTTTGATACCTACCATACCGCGCTCTTTGGCAAATGCCATGAAGTCTGCCTCTTTATCTTTGTATTGCTCTGCCATTACAAAGCATACGTTCATTATAGAACGGTCTTCTTTTGCTGCTGTGCCTACAAACATAGAGTTGCGGTCGATCTCATTGTAGAGAAGTGTAGCTTTTTCTACGTTTAATTTATTCATAGCTTCTACACCACCAAGTTTCTTAACCCATTTCAATGTTTCGTGCATTACGAAAATAGGGAATACAGGAGGAGTGTTGAACATAGAGATGTTACGCTCTTCTTCTGATGCATGTGTTGCATAATTAACCATTGTTTGTAATGGACGGTTGATTTTACCGAGAAGGTCACGACGGATAATTACGAAAGTAACACCTGCAGGGCCTACGTTCTTTTGTGCACCACCATAGATGAGGGCATATTTGCTTACGTCTACAGGACGGCTCATAATGTCGGATGACATATCTGCTACCAAGTTGATAGGGCAGTCCATATCATAGCGAATCTCTGTACCGTAAATAGTGTTGTTCGTTGTGATGTGGAAGTAATCTGCATCTGTAGGGATTACATAATTCTTCGGAATGTAAGAATATGTTTTATCTTCTGATGAAGCTACGATTTCTACTTCACCATAGAATTTTGCCTCTTTTGCTGCTTTCTTTGCCCAAACACCTGTTTGAAGATAAGCTGCTTTTTTCTCTAATAAGTTGGCAGGTACGGTGAAGAATTGTGTTGATGCGCCACCTCCGAGGAATAATATTTCATAGTTCTCCGGAATGTTAAGGAGCTCACGCCATAATTCACGTGTCTCTTTCATGATTCTTTCCCATCCCGGTGTACGGTGAGAAATTTCCAAAATACCGATGCCTGTACCGTCAAAATCACGGATGGCTTCAATAGCAGATTCTACTGCTTCGCGAGGAAGTACACATGGTCCTGCGTTGAAATTGTGCATTTTCATAAACATTATGATATTTAAGTGGTTATTATTTAGTTGTTTATATTTATTTACACTGTTTTTGTTTCGCGCCTCAAAGGTAGTTATTTAATTATTATTGAACAAATTTTTTTGTCCCTTTTTTTAACAATCAGGTTTTTTGCAAACTCAATACTTTTTTGGCGCCGTTTCGGAATAATTTTTTGAAGGTTTTGTCAATGGATTTTTAAACTATTTTGCCAATATTCCGTTCTTATCGGAATAATATTTTGAAGGCTTCGTCTACTTTTGATGCCGCAATAATCTCTATTTGATGCTTCCCTTTAACTATCTGTCCGAAGTTGAATTCAGGTATTATTATCTTTTTAAATCCTAATTTCTCGGCTTCACTGATGCGCTGTTCTACCCGCATCACGGGGCGTATCTCGCCACTCAAGCCTACTTCCCCGGTCATACATACGTTGCTTGGTATTGCTAAATCCAAATTACTTGAAAGCACAGAGGATATTACTGCTAAATCTATGGCAGGGTCGTTGACTCGTAATCCTCCCGCAATATTTAAAAACACATCTTTTTGAGGCAATTTAAATCCCGCTCTTTTTTCCAATACCGCCAAGAGCATATTCATCCTGCGTATGTCAAAGCCTGTAGCACTGCGCTGTGGTACTCCGTATGCCGATGTGCTGACAAGGGCTTGCACTTCTATTAAAAACGGGCGTATCCCTTCTATCGTCGCTGATACCGATACTCCGCTAAGGTCCATGTCGGTGTGACTTAATAGCATCTCACTCGGGTTCGTTACCTCTCTCAGACCGGTGCTTTGCATTTCGTATATTGCTATCTCATCTGTACTCCCGAATCTGTTTTTGTGCGCCCGTAATATGCGATACATATAGTTGCGGTCTCCCTCGAATTGTAGCACGGTGTCTACTATATGCTCCAATATCTTCGGTCCCGCTATGCTTCCTTCTTTGGTTATATGGCCTATTACTATTACCGGCGTGTTGCTCTCTTTGGCATATTTTAATAAGGCTGCAGAGCATTCACGAACTTGTGTCAGCGACCCGCTGCTCTGTTCTATTGCCGTTGTGGAGATGGTTTGTATGGAGTCGATTATCAGCAAATCGGGTTCTATCGTTTTTACCTGCTCAAAGATATTCTCCAATATCGTGTCGCTATAAATATAGCATTCACTCTGCATGTCACCTATTCTTTCCGCACGTAATTTGAGTTGCGTAGCACTCTCTTCCCCGCTGGCGTAGAGTATCTTTTTCCCTTTCATGCCAAGGGCTACTTGTAATATCAATGTAGACTTGCCTATGCCCGGTTCTCCGCCTATCAATACCATACTGCCGGGTACTATTCCTCCTCCCAATACTCTGTTCAGTTCCCCATTGCCTGTGTCGATACGCGGTAGATGCTCTGTTTTTATCTGACTGACGAGTTTCGGCCTGCGCTCTTCAAGTGTCTGCTTGTGATGGGTGTAACTGCGCGTTACTTCCGGCTTTACTGTGTACTCTACAATGCTGTTCCATGCCCCGCATATCGGGCATTTGCCATAGGCCTGCGGAAAATCCGCACCGCACTCTTTGCATAAATATGTGGTCTTGCTCTTTGCCATGGTTTATCGTTTCCAAAAAGATGGTGACATTAATAGTAATATTGTAAATAACTCTAAACGACCTAATAGCATAAGGAACGACATGTACCATTTTGCTATTGCCGGTAACATGTAGAAATTCCCTGCGGGACCTTGTGCTCCCAATCCCGGCCCTGCATTGTCTAATGCCGTCAGCGATACTCCTACTGCCTCTTTTAATGGAAGCCCGAAAAGTAAAAAGATTATCGTGGAGATTATCGCTATTATTATATATATGGATATAAATGCATATATATTTGCCACGATATTGTCGTTCACTATGCGCCTGTTGATGCGTACCGGCATTATCGCTTTCGGGTGCATTATACGCTTGAATTCATACAAGATATTTTTTCCTATTATATGAAGACGTATTAATTTTATACCTCCTGATGTCGACCCCGCAGATGCTCCCGTGCACAATAGCAGAACTATTAAAAACCATAATACCGTAGGCCATTGCAGATAGTCTTCAGTGGCAAATCCGGTTGTCGTCATTATGGATACTACATGGAATAGGGCACTGCGAAATCTGTTTTCTATAGCAGATAATGTGTCGCAGTTGTTGAATATACATAGTCCGATTCCTATAATACAAGCAAATATGGCTATCGTTATCAAGTAAACTCTCAACTCTTCGTCTTTGAAGAATTTCTTTATACTTTTCTGGCTGAAACTGAAGTATATCAAAGAGAAATTTATACCGGCTATTATCATTCCTATGATGATAGTGTAGTGAATAAAAGGTGATGACCAATAGCCTATTGATGCTTGCTTAGTAGAATATCCGCCTGATGATAGGGTAGTGAAGGCGTGACAAATAGCATCGAAAGGAGTCATTCCAAAGAGGTATAATAACACCCCTATTATTATAGTAAATATTAGGTAAATAACCCATAATCTACGGGCGGTATCCGCTATTCGGGGCCTTAATTTATCGTGAGTAGGTCCCGGTGCTTCGGCTGAATAAATCTGCATTCCCGCTCCGAAAAGTGGTAGTATTGCCAGGGATAATACCATTATTCCCATACCTCCCAACCACTGTGTCAGGCTACGCCAATAGAGTAATCCGTGTGGTAGCGACTCTATATCATTTAATATGCTCGCTCCGGTGGTTGTGAAGCCGGACATCGTCTCAAAAAAGGCATCCGTTATTGATGGAATGTATTTACTTAAAAGAAAGGGTAACATCCCGAAAAATGAGAATACTATCCATACAAAACTCACTAATATATAGCCTGCTCGAGAATCTATCTGTTTGTCGGACTTGTCTCCCAACAACATCCACGCACCTCCCATTATGGCAGTAATCAACGACGACTCCAAGAGGGCTCTGAAATCATCTTCTTTATATATGCATGATACTATCGTGGCGGTAAGCATAAAAAATGCTTCTACAAGCAATAATATGCCTAACATGCGAAGTACCATTCGCCAATTGAAATTCTTTATCATCGTTTAGTTGTTGAAAAATTTCGCTATTTTCAGTAATTCGTTTGAACGGCAGAAGAGTACCACATGGTCCGATGGTAATATCATCGTATCTCCGTTAACTACATATCCTTTGCCGTCGCGTACTATGCCGCCTATGTTTACATCGTGTGGCAGACGGAGGTCTTTTACCTTGTGGCGCGTGATGCGGTCGCCCGGTTTTACTATAAATTCCACTATTACCGCATCCGAATATGTGAGGCATTGTACCTCATTGGCATCATCGTCAAGGGTTTGCTGATAAATGTGCGATGCTGCTATGAGTTTCTTGTTGATTATTGTGCCAATGTCCAAATTATCGGCCAAATCTATATAGTCAATATTCTCTACTTCGGCTATCGTTTTTCGAATTCCAAGACGCTTGGCGGCAAGACATGCAAGTACGTTGGTCTCCGAATTGCCCGTGATGGCTATAAAGGCATCTGCCTCTTCTATGCCCTCATCTTTCAATAAATCAATGTTTCTGCCATCTCCGTGGATTATCAATGTGTCGGTTTGATCGGCTAATTCGTAACATTTATTCTTGTCGCTCTCTATTATTTTTACGTTGATGTGGCTCGGTAGGTATTGTACGGTTTTCAAGGCTATGCTCGAACCTCCCATTATTATAATGTTCTTTATATCGAAATAGGTTTTCCCGGCATCCTCTTTTACAAATTCCAAATTCGTTTTGGCACAAATAAAATACACCAAATCATTGGCTAATATCTCGTCATTACCACCCGGTATTATAGTTTGATTGTGCCTTTTTATTGCCACAATTCTATATTTCTCGTGATTGAAAAATCCGCTTTTGAATTGCTTGTTGATGATAGAGGCGTTATTTCGTACTTTGATACATACCAATATTAGGGCTTCGTTGCAGAATGTTCGGTATTCTCGTATCCAATTGCGCCTTAATGATTGCACTATTTCGCTTGCGGCAAGCATTTCAGGATATACGAGGATGTCGATGCCTAATGCTTTGAAAATCTCCTTGTTTTTCGGCAATAAATATTCGTAATTATTTATCCTCGATAGCACTTTTTTTGCTCCCAATTGGGATGCCAATATGCCGGAATTGATGTTTATACTCTCTTCCGGTGTTACTGCTATGAAGAGGTCACAATCTTTTACTCCACACAGCATCAAGTCTTTTATCGATGTGGGCGACCCTTGATGGGTGAGCATATCGTAATTGGAGTCGAGGTCTTGTAAATGCTCCTCGTCACTATCCATTATCAATATCTCATGATTTTCGTTCGATAGCATCTTGGCAACGTGCCTACCTACTTCTCCCGCACCTGCTATGATTATTTTCATTGTTTGTCAATGGTTTTTATTTTTTGGAAAATGCCCTCGCTGTCAATTTCAAGCATACGGTATAACTCTTGTTGTGTACCATGCTCGATGAAAGCATCGGGTAATCCCATTTTATATACTTCTTTACCTTTATAACCTTTTTCTATAATCCAATCTTCTATGGCACTGCCTATACCACCAATCATAGTGCCATCTTCAATGGTTATTATTTTTTCGTATTTGTTTGCAATAATCTCGAGTAAATTTTCATCTAAAGGTTTGGCAAAACGCATGTCGTAAAGTCCTACCGAGATGCCTAACTCCGTTTTTGCTCTCTCTATTGCTTTCTGAGCTTGGTATAAAAGCGGACCAACGCCGACAACGGCAGTTTTTTCACCTTCCAGCATCACCTCTCCAACGCCGGTTTCTATTGTTGTCATCTCGTTATGCCAATCTACCAATATGCCTTTTCCACGAGGGTATCTTATGACGTATGGTCGCGGCTCGTTTACAGCGGTGTACATCATATTTCGTAAGATATGCTCGTTACGTGGCACGGCAATGGTGAGGTTTGGTATGCAACGAAACATTGCAATGTCGAACTGACCTTGATGAGTAGCCCCGTCACTACCTACCAATCCGGCTCTGTCAAGGCACATTATCACATGTAAATTCTGTAATGCTACATCGTGAATTACATTGTCATAAGCCCTTTGCATAAAAGAAGAATAGATATTGCAAAAAGGTATCATCCCCTCTTTTGCCAGTCCTGCGGAGAATGTAACGGCGTGCCCTTCGGCAATACCAACGTCAAAAGTGCGGTCGGGCATAGCATTCATCATTATATTCATTGAGCATCCCGATGGCATAGCCGGCGTTATACCTACAATTTTTTCATTTTCTCTTGCCAATTCCAAAAGGGTATTGCCGAAAACGGTTTGGAATAGAGGTGGCTCGCCTGCTGATGATGCCTTGATGCGCTCGCCCGTTGTAGCATTGTATTTACCCGGTGCATGCCATGTGGTTACCTCCTCTTCCGCCGGCTTATATCCCTTGCCTTTTTTTGTGATAATATGTAGCACTTTCGGCCCTTTATAGTCCTTTATCTCATTGAGAGCCTGAACCATCCATTTTACATCATGCCCGTCTATCGGTCCGAAATACCGAATGTTCAGCCCCTCGAAAATGTTGTTGCTGTCCGACCCTGCACATAGCCCTTTTAATGTGTTGCCAAGGCGTATGGCGGACTTGTGCTTGCCATCGTCCATAAGACCTATTTTGCGCAAAAAGTGATAAGCCTTAAAGCGTAACTTATTGTATGTGGGGTTGAAATGTAAATTGGTTAAATATTGATTGAAACCTCCTCGGATTGGGTCGATAGCCATATTGTTATCATTGAGTATGATAAGCAAATTATTGTCGTTTGTAGAGGCGTTGTTAAGTCCTTCAAAAGCCAAACCACCCGTCAATGCTCCGTCTCCTATCACGGCAATGATATGTTTGTCTTCTTCTCCTTTTAATTTTGCCGCTATCGACATACCCAATGCAGCAGATATTGATGTGGATGAGTGCCCGGTGCCAAAAGCATCATACTCACTCTCTTTAGGATTAGGAAAACCACATAACCCCTTGAATTTTCTATTCGTATTGAAGCGACTTTTCCTGCCTGTCAATATCTTATGGGCGTATGCTTGGTGACCTACATCCCATATCATCTTGTCGTACGGCGCATTAAATACGTAATGGAGGGCTACTGTCAACTCTATTACTCCTAAATTAGCCCCAAGATGCCCGGGATTGTCTGCCAATTGCTCAATGATAAATGTGCGTAATTCATCGCATATCTCAGGCAATTCCGATATGGTGTATCGCTTTAAATCCGATGGAAAGTCTATGTGTTTTAAGAGTTTGTAATCCATTATTATATCGTAGTATTTATTTTTTCCAATTTGCAAATATACTATTTTTTTTGCAACCGTATTACATATTTACCGTCTATTTATTTTTGAAAAATATTTTGTAAATACTTTTGTGTATCGAAAAAATATCGTACCTTTGCAAAAATAATCGTAGCCTGTTATGGACTCTTCTTCAAAACAAAATACTGATGAGAAAAACAATCTCTATACCAAAGCGTTAGAGAAGTTTAGCGTTTTGAATGAAGAGAATAAAAAGCTTAATGATGAGATAGTTAAATTGCAAGATGAAGTTAAGTCTTTGAAAGAAAAACTTAGTCGTGTGGAAAATGACTATCAATCTTTAGACGAAAAATACCAAAATCTTAAAATAGCTAAAGTTATTGGTTGGGACCAGGAAAGTAAAAAAGCTGCTATTAATAAGATTCACGGTATGGTGCGTGATATAGATTATTGCATTTCTTTTTTGAAAAATAAATAAATACACTCTTGTGATTATGGAAGATGATCAATTGGTAATCTCTATTAAATTATACGATAGGGTGTATAAATTTAGAATTGATAGAAATGAAGAGGAGGCTTTCCGTAAAGCTAAAACTCTTTTTGACGATAGATTTCAAGTTTTTTTTCCCGCCTTGGAAGCTAATATTTCCAATGGAGAGCTCAGTCGTGAAGATGTGTTATATCTACTCGCTTACGAATTTGCAGTAAAGTATGCCGATATGAAAATCACTGAGGATTTGGATATAAAAAAATTGAAAGAAATTGTTGATATGAAATAGAAATAATAGCGGTTTTGCCGTTATCAAAATATATCTCGCACTTCTTCCTCCATTACTCCGAGTCGGTTTATGGTGTATGAAGTGCTTTTTTTATTAATAATTTTAGAAATTTATAAATAATGGATTATTTAGTTATTATACTTGCTGTTGTAGGCTTGCTTCTGGGCTGCGGTATAGGGTATTTTATTACCATATTCGTGCTCAAAAGTAGAGTGGCGGAAAAAATTAAAGAGGCGGAAGAGCAAGGAGAAAATTTAAAGAAAAGTAAATTACTTGAAGCTAAAGAGAAGTTTTTGAATATGAAAGCTGAATTCGAAAAAGAGGTTCAAGCTCGCAATTCAAAAATTCAACAAATCGAAAATCGAGCTCAACAAAGTGAGTCTCGCGCTCAACAAAAAGAGCAACAACTCAATCAAAAACAAAAGGAACTCGACCGAAAAAATAGTGAATTGGATAATGTCCGTGCCAACCTTGAAAAACAATTGGCAGATGTGGATGTTAAAAAGACGGAGTTAGATCAAAAACAAGCCGAAGTTACTGAAAAACTCGCTGAAGTAGCCGGCCTCTCCGCACAACAAGCCAAAGAGCAACTCGTGGAGTCTATCAAAGATGAGGCTAAAACGGAAGCTATGGCTTATGTTACCGAAATTATGGAGGATGCCAAACTATCCGCCAATAAAGAGGCTAAACGTATCATTGTGCAAACTATCCAACGCGTAGCTACAGAGACGGCGATAGAGAATTCCGTTACCGTTTTCAATATCGATAGCGACGAGGTTAAAGGACGTATTATCGGCCGCGAAGGTAGAAATATTCGTGCCCTCGAAGCCGCTACAGGTGTTGAAATTATAGTCGACGATACTCCGGAAGCTATCGTTCTTTCCGGTTTCGACCCTGTGCGTCGTGAAATTGCCCGCCTTGCTCTGCATCAACTCGTTGTCGATGGTCGTATTCACCCGGCTCGTATCGAGGAGGTGGTTGCTAAAACACGTAAACAAGTGGAGGATGAAATCGTTGAAATCGGTAAACGTACTACTATCGACCTCGGTATTCATGGTTTGCATCCGGAATTAATCCGTCTCGTAGGTAAAATGAAATATCGTTCTTCTTACGGTCAAAACTTACTGCAACACGCCCGTGAAACTGCAAACCTCTGCGCCATTATGGCAGCTGAATTGGGCCTTAACCCTCAAAAAGCAAAACGCGCCGGTTTGCTACACGATATAGGTAAAGTGCCTGACGACCAACCTGAATTGCCACATGCAATACTCGGTATGAATCTTGCCGAAAAATATAAAGAGAAAGCCGACGTTTGCAACGCTATCGGTGCTCACCACGACGAGGTGGAGATGACTTCCCTCCTCGCCCCTATCGTGCAAGTGTGTGACGCTATCTCCGGTGCCCGTCCGGGTGCCCGTCGTGAAATCGTTGAGGCTTATATTAAACGCCTTAACGACCTCGAAAATCTCGCTCTATCCTATCCGGGCGTTATCAAAACTTATGCTATCCAAGCCGGTAGAGAACTTCGCGTTATCGTCGGCGCCGATAAGGTTGATGATAAAACGGTTGAAACTCTTTCTTACGATATAGCTAAGAAAATTCAAGATGAAATGACTTATCCGGGACAAGTGAAAATTACTGTAATCCGCGAAACTCGTTCCGTAAGTTATGCTAAATAATTAATTCATTTCCGTTGTAATGACGTAACATCCCTCTGTTGAGGCGTGATAATTTCTTGTAGGTTCGTTTCCTCCTACAGGTGTTATGACGTAACATCGCAACGGAAATGAATTCCTTCTCGGGGCTGTTTGGTTTCGACGGCGAGTAGAAGAGGTATGTAAGCATGCAGTGCATTGTCTGTTACGCACTTTAATCTTAGCAGGTAAATTATAACTGGCGAAAATAACTACGCTCTCGCTGCCTAAGTCGAAGTACAGTAGACTTGCTTAATTTCGGCACAAGGTGCTGAAACGAGACATCTCTCGGATGCTACGCTCCAAGGCGGTCCGGCTCAGAGGTGTGGATAATTTGGAGATAGTGCTCTTATGCTGCGATATCAGCATGAAATTTTTAGCAGATAAGGTAGCAGTTGGTGGCTTCGGTCTTGCTGCTGCTCGAAAATCAAAGCGAAGATAAGCATGTAGAAAGCGTATTGCTTCCTCGTTCGGACACGGGTTCGAATCCCGTCAGCTCCACTTTTGTATTCCTATCAAAGTTAATACCCTGCCAAAGATGTTTTTTATATTCATCCTTTGATAGGGTATTCTTTTGTTAATATATTGATTGATATGTATTTAAAATGTCAATCTCATATTACTAAAATATTTCCTTGTGTGATTTGTGTAGATAATATTTATATTATTCTGTAGGGGAAATTATGATGAAATTATAACCTATCGGGTATTAATATTGTTTTATATTGTAATTTTATACCCTTAATGGTGTAGTTTAAAATAATTTTATTATTTTTGCACCCAAAAGGGTATATTATGAATGTGTTAGCAAAATATGTCAAGGAGAAACGTAAGGAATTCGGACTTACTCAGGTTGATCTATCTCAGAAAGCAGGAGTCGGTCTTCGCTTTGTACGCGAACTGGAGCAAGGGAAAGAGACGCTTCGCCTCGACAAGGTTAATCAGGTTTTGAAACTTTTCGGTTCGCAAATGCTGCCGGGTAAATCTGTTGAATTATGAAACAAGCGAAAGTGTTATTAAATAATAAGTTAATACCCTACCAAAGAAGTTTTTATATTCATTCTTTGATAGGGTATTTCTTTTTGTTAATATACTGATTGATATGTATTTATTATGTTTATTCTCGAAGTGCTGAAATATTTTGCCCGAAGAATTGCATATAAATCGTTTTTTTATTACTTTTGAAAGATTTTTAATACTCTCTCTTTTCTTGTTTTTTCTATTCTTCTTTTTATAAATAGAAAGCAAAAAATTGTTTTTATGAGTTGCTTATATTATCCCCAGATTTCTGTCGATTGCGTTGTATTCGGTTACGATGAGCGTCAATTAAAGGTGTTGGTTGTCAAAAAAGATGTCGACAACCCTTCTGTTGCTATTAATAATGTAAAACTACCGGGTAGTATTATAAAATCTGAAGAGGATTTGGACTCTGCAGCAACCAGAATTTTGGAAGAATATACAGGACTCTCTAAAATATATCTTCGCCAATTTAAGGCTTTTGGAAATCCTGTTCGTAGCTCCGATGCCGATGTTTTATGGACGCAAAAGGTTGTCTCCCTCGGTATAACTCGCTTGGTTACCGTATGTTATGTTGCTTTAATCAAATTAGGGAAAAAGGTTAGCTTGAAAAGTAGTGATGGTATGTATGCCGAATGGGTTGATGTTAGTGAATGTAAAAAACTACATCTTGCTTTCGACCATAAGGATATTATCCGTGATGCTTTGGAAAATATTAAAATGATGATTAAGTCCGAACCCCATCTTTTGTTTGAATTAGTGCCGAAAAAATTTACTCTCTTGCAAGTTCGCGCATTGTATGATTCCATCTATGAAAAAAAGAGTGATGCTGCAAATTTTAGAAAATTTATCTTCTCTATACCAGGAGTGGCAGCTCTTCCTGAAGTGGAATCCGGAGTGCCTCATCGCGCTGCAAGATATTTTACTTATATTAAACCGAAACGATAATATCTTAAATTACAGACCATTAATTTATAAATAATTATAGCCCGACTCTTCATAATCCGGAGGTTTCTGGTTCAAATAATAGTTAGTTAATACTGAAAATCAAGTTCTTACAAGCAATCATAAGTTTTTCTATTAATGAACCTCAAATGACCTTTTTGAGACAAAACTCATCTCCCGTGACCTTATGAAATTTTACGAAATGATTAGTAATTGAGTGGTATTTCAATTATCAAACGAAAATACAAATTACGTTTTTTTCTCGTAGAAGGAGCCGTGAAATACGGCGTCATAAAAAGTGAACTGCACCCCAAAAGTTTTTTTTGTCTAACTTTTGGGGTGCAGTTCATAACCCTTAATTACGACACAGCCTCTCTTAATAGTTTAGTCCATGTCAAGCAATGCAGAACGCTTCAGCACGTCTCCAATGTGAACGCTATTGATTGTTAGTCCATTCCAAATATCCGAAGGCTCTTTGAATGTTGCCAGAACTTCGCCATCAGAAGATGTATGTGGTCCATTGCCGCTTTTGTCTGCTTTCATGTATTCGCGTTCACCATCCCAGTTAGGGTTGTCATAAATCCTTCGAACCTCAATTGGGTCGCGTTCGGTTTCTATTGTATAGAAATTCCGGTCTTCAGTCCAATAGAATAGAATGTTCAAACCTACAATCTCCACGATGTAGCGGAAGATTGTCTCCGGGTCATCCGATTGGGCATCAAGAATAAGATTTTCTTGCTTCAACCCCAAGTCCTCCTCATAAAGAGCAATGTTGCCATTGACTCCGACATTGAAGAACTTTTCTACAATTACCTTAGTTCGTTTCATGTTCTTGACAAATGCTCCTCTACCTCCCATGGTTCCTTGCTCTGTTAAAACGGTTATGGTCAAAATGATGAATATCCAATTGCTTAGGCATCCATGACAAGTTAGTCTTGTTAATATCTCCATAGAGAATTACAGCATCGGGGGGGTAATACGGCTAAGCATCTCTGTGAAGCCAAGCCGAAAATATCGCCTCGATCTTTCATCTCTCATTGTGCCGATGGTCGAAACCATGACTGCACCACCTTTTGAATGCCCAAGCCAAAAGCAGCCATTCACAAAGATGCAGGTCCTGTACTTCCGTATCACAATGTCCGGTTTTCCTGGCAGTTGTGGATGGTTGAGCCTATAGCGGAAACCATGCTCCATAGATATCGACGCACTACCGTTTCCGGCTTCGTGTCCTTGCCGTGGATAGCCGCTATGTTAGCGTGGTATTGTGGGGATGTTTGGAAATTGCTCATATTTTGTCGATAATCACTTGTTCCTTGCAATGCTGGAAAAACTCCTCACGAGTCTTGCAGAATCCTCTATAAGCAGCTCTTGCCATTCCGAACTTAGCAGGTTGTGCAAGTTCTTTCCAATCAGACACATCGAATTTTATGCGTATTGGATATTTCTCATTATCGACATGAGTAAGGTTTGCTTTGACCACTTTATAAAAGCCCTCAATGTGTCCACCAGGGATAATGGGCGCAATATAGCGGACTGTTTGAATATCCTTTGTCTCTTCCATTCCCTTACGCCCCATAATAATTGTGCCAGCCTTTCCTTCTAGCACGGCATTCACATCTTCATTCACTTCTGTGTCGAGCGTAAGAATCATATACACGGCATCCTTCGGTTCTTCGGAAGTGTAATACAATCCTTTCTGAGGTATGCTATCATCAAGGATTTCTGTTGAAGCTTTGCCAATCAGCGATTCAATGAACTGGATCAACAAGTCACGATTTTCTTTGTCTTTCGGACGCAGTGGGAATGCACCGATGTTCACTTCATTGATGGTCTTGTAGAACTTCGACACTTCTACTTCCGCTTTCTGACCATCACCGGGGAACAAGATATATCCACCGATGACTTCTTTCTTCAGTGTTGCATCTTTGTTCTCTTTGTAATATATGGCATCCCTATATCGGTGCATCTGGTTGATGGCATCTTCCGGTGGGGTGTCTACGCCATTAACACGCCCTTCAATCCTGTATTTTGCATCAAACAGATATGTCATTTTTATGTCCTTTTGAATGTCGTGCTTAGTCAACTGAAGCACGATGTCAGGTTTCTGCGCTACAGTTGGAACGACAAGCCTATCCATGCTTATAGTGTCGTTCTCTTTGTCGGTATGCTTGGGGTTGTATACCAATTCAGCCAGTTCTACATCATCCTTCTTGAATAGGATGCGAGAATGTTCTCCCTTGCCCAGTTCCCATGTGAAAGTGCCGTTCATTTCCATACGGTTACGATGGTCAACGTCTTCTGGCTTGATTCCAAGCAAGTCTCTGACAATATGACTCACTTCAATGAAGCACCATATCTCATAGAGGGTGGCTATGTCCTTGGATTGCAGACGGTATATTCCATCGTTAAGAGAGTAGGCACGGCGAAGCAGATTCCAAGTTCTGTACACTTGACTGTAACCGCTGGCTTTCTGTAAAATGAGGCTTTCCTGATTCATGCCCTTGAAACGTCCAACGGTACGGAAGAATGGATTCCTTTGTAGGTGCTTCAATGTGTTGAGCATCGCTTTCATTTCTTCTTTGAACAGGTCGGATGCGCCTTTGATGGCCTCGATACGCCTTTTCAGGGTCTCATACTTTGCTGTTATTTGACCTAATGCGTGTTTTAGAAAACGGTTTTCCTGGGTGTCGTTGCTCTGCACTTGTTGTTCCACCCTATATAGGTGTGCTGGTTCTTTTCGGTGCTCGGCCAATTCATTCTCGATGGCGATGGGTATTCTTGTCAGCTTGTCAGCACGCACGTATGTCTCGATGCCGTGAAGTCTATGACGCGGACGCTCAATGATGCTTTTCACGGCATTCACAAATTTCGTTTGCTCTCCTGCAAAGATGCTCCACCATACAAGTTCGGGCGTTTCGCCTTCTGTATCAGGTGAAAATCCGTGGAAGGTACGCTTCATGTAATCGAGTGACAACATGCGGTACTCGCTCTCTATATCTTCGATAATCTTTCGCCAATGCTCATGATAATTGAGCTTGGTACTCAACACATCGAAGCCAAAGCGAAAGTGGCGTATCTCAGTCCCAACGGTATAGTCAATCAGAATCTCGCTTTTGCCTATGTCGTTGCCGTAGTTGAGGAATCCTGCAAGAATGCCCTTGCGGAAACTGAAGTTCTCATTGTCACCTTGTAGAATGCTACCGAATCGGGCATTCCTGACATAGCTCTTGAAGTCCACCCATATTGGGTATTCAGCATTGTCGAAGAATACAGCCGCTTGGGTCTCACCGTTTGCTATTTCTCGGATAGTGCCGTCCTCATCCTGTCTGACCACAGACACAACACCATCCGACCATGAGTAAGTGGAGGTCAAGTTTTCTGCTCCCACATTCCTCATAGCCTTGTTCCAAATTGCATCGAACTTGCTGCATTCGATGCTCATTGTGAAGTCTTGGTGTTCTATCGTCAGAAGTTCCATAAGCAATTAACTCCAAAAACTGGTGTAACCAGATGTCAGGCGCTTCTTCATTTCCGTTAGCTTTCCCAAAGATACGGAAACGTATGCTTTCTTACCCTCCCCTTCTTCAAACAAATTCGGACAGACTGTCACAAGACTCGTTTTAATTGTATTCTCCAGTCCATCAAGAAAACTTGCACTGACCTTTGTCTCGTCACCTTCGATACGCGAGAGAATCTTCATGTTCGTTATCTCGTCCAAGGCGCGAGCTATGAGATAGTCCTGAGATAGAGCATTCCCTTTTGAATCCTTGTTATATGGTAGATTATTCACCACATAGAGTAGAACTTCATTTCTTGTACGATAAGCAATCTTGAAGGGTGTGCCATCAAGCTTGTCGTTGATGCCTTGTAGGTAATCAAGAGCAATGTCGCACACACTCTGAAAGTCAGAATATACATCTACGCCTTCAACAAATTCACCTATGAGTTCTGTCTTGCCAAGTTTGCCAATCATTTCGTACCTATGGTCAAGACCGCCTTTCAGATTGACCTCGTTCATTTCAATGGTCATGGCGCGGTCAAGCACTTTACGAGAGAACGAGAACGTTGTTTCATCCATATTCACAGTACCCACCACGATAAGGTTCTGAGGTATACATATACCTTCAGTAAGGAAGCGGTTTCGAACGTTATCATCACTGGTTAAAACTCTTGTGAGAACTCGGAACCAATCCTCTTCACTCTTTTTTAAAATAGGGTCAGTTATAACAACACCATCTTCGCTAACCTTACGACTTTCTATTACACTTAAATATTCTGCAAAGTATTGCTCAACAGGTGCAAGATTCATTTCGTCAAGACAGAGGAAATATGGTATTTCAGGATTTTCCCATGCCTTAGCAACAAATCTAAGGAAATCACCAGCCACAAACACCACGCCATTACCATCCTTGTCAGCACCGATGCGACTGACATAACCGATCAATTCCGAAGAATCGTGCCAGTTGGGCTTAACCTGCACCATCTCAAAGTTCTTGGGTTTCAGTGCCTTAAAGTCTGTGCTGCCTACATCCCAACATGCACGTGCCAACTCTCTTACTATACGGCTTTTGCCCGTTCCTGACATACCTGCAAGTAGCAAAAAGGGTTTTGATTTTATTGTTGTAATAAATCTGCGGTACTTAGGATTAATTGTTGTAGGCACTTTAGGGGTAGAAGGTTTGACACCTTTGAGAAGTTTGTTGATTTCATCAACATCTCTTTTAATTTTTGAATCATATACACCCATAACTATAAACTAATTTGAGAATAAAACAAATCGGCTTCATCAGACAACTTGGATTCCAAAGAAGAAACCTTATAAATTAAGCCACACTCTTCAAGGTAGCTCCTTAAATACGAGTAGCATGTATTTGGGAGGACATCTCCATCTTCATTTACGAACTCAATTAAGTCAATTTTATTTTTATTTTTTTTGATGTCATAAATGGCATCACCCAGAGTTTTTCCTGTTTCGAGGCAATGCAAGGTATAAAGGAACTCGTTCCAATGAATAAGGCGGAATTCTTTTAAGAGTTTTAGGGCTATCCACATGTTATGATTCTTCCATTCTGGATCATTATACATGTTGATAAGACCTTTTATCTGGGCATTACGCTTTATACTTGCCAATCTTGAAATAATTTCTTCCTTATGTGGAGTGTCTTCCGTAACATTGTTAAGAGCACGACATGCTAATACAAATTGTGTTCCCAATTCAGTAAAACATTTATTTGCAGCAAAATCGCCATCATAGTCAACGAAATCTATCTTCTTCAGAAGAGGGAAGAAAGTTCTAATTGCACTTTTGGCTTTGGTCTTGCCAAACAACTTCTTTGTGTCAGCTTCTTCTTGAATGCCAACATAAGATATAACTGAACTTCCCAACGCTTCAAGCATTTCATAAACTAGAACCATTTGGGAACATCGTGTTGGTGAAAGGCTGCTTCCATCAACTCCCTTGTAACTTTCAACGGATAGACTAAGTTTCATGATAGCATTTCTTTTATTTTGTCTGCAATTATTTTAGCTAGCATAGGCGGTACTGCATTGCCAACCTGTTTGTATTGGCTTCCTCTTGTACCCACAATTTCAAAGCTATCTGGAAATGACTGAATTCTTGCCGATTCTCTCACAGTTGGGATTCTCGGCTCTGTATAATGGAAATAGTTTCTATGACCTGTATCAATTGTATTGGAAGGCTTGAAAGTTCCCATTCTTTCAAATGCTTTATTATATTTTCGTACTTGCCAAATTTCTTCTGGTAGGTCGCGGATGTTACCTCCGTCAGGAACTTGGCTTATAATTGAAATTGTTTGTTCTGAATGGTTAGTATAATCTTGATTCAAAGGTTTGCTCACCCCACCACGCATCTTTTTTTGAAAATCATTTTGGGGCGCACTCCCATAATGCTCAGAAGTAGCTCCTTCCAAGTCACTTATACCATCTTTTGCAGTAAGTTTATATTCAAATGGTTCTGGGAATTCAAACTTTTTGTTTTTGATTCCCACATAAAAAACCCTGTATCTATTCTGCGGAATGCCGTAGTCTGCCGCATTAAGGAGTTGATAATTAATAGTATACCCCAATCCTTTAGGGCCAAACCGTTCGATTAGATCCTTAACGAAAGCCCCTTTGTTAAGGGTCAGCATTCCCTTGACGTTTTCGATAACGAAAAAGTCTGGAGAAGCCAATTTTACGGCTTTATAGAATTCAAGGTACATTTTATTTCTTGGGTCATCAACGTCGCGTCTACCAACGGTACTGAACCCCTGGCATGGAGGACCACCGATAATACCAGTTATATGCTCTCTCTGTATCAATTTAGGCAATTCCTTGTCATTAAAGTCTTCAACAGTTTCAACCTTTGCGATTTTGTCTTTTCGATTGTGGTTGTATGTTATGACGGCATCCTTCCACATATCAACTGCAGAAACGACCTCAAACCCAGCTTGTTCAAAGCCCATGCTCAGTCCGCCTATGCCGCAAAATAAATCAATTATCTTCATTTTTTAAAATCTTCATTATGGAATCTGCGATTGCTTTGGCGAGTAGTGGCGGAACTGCATTTCCTACTTGACGATACTTGCTTCCTCTTGGTCCTTGAAACTCAAAACTATCAGGGAACGATTGCAATCTTGCAGATTCTCGGATTGTTGGGATTCGGTGAAATACTGGGTGAAAATAGTTGCTATGAGCATTACCTGTATCTATAGTACAAGACTGCGTATTTGGGTCTAGTCTCTTATATGCAGACGAATGTCTGTTTTGGCGATTAGTAGGCCAAAGTTCAGCTGGTACATCTTGCCAATTTCCTCCTTGTGGGACATGCTTTATTCTATCCTGTACTTTTTGCGCTGGATAGACTATATCCTGATCAAGAATAGTATTATCCTTTGTACGCAAGAACTTACGAAGTGGCGTATCAGCTGGAGTCGAAATTATTTTCTTTCCATCGGCACTTTGTTCAAAGCAATATAATTCGCCAATAGCATCTTCTACTGTAGTTTTTTTCTGCTTAGCCAATTTGGAGAAATCGAAGGTAATATCTTTATAATCCTTTCTTATTCCAACAATGATTGCTCTTTTACGATTTTGTGGAACGCCATAGTCGGATGCGTCAAGTATCTTATAAGTTATATTGTATTCTTCTGCTCCAAGAATCTCCTGAATACGATTGATGGCATATCCTTTATCTCTTGTCAAAAGACCACGGACATTTTCAATCATAATAATCTTTGGATGTATCTGTTGAACAAATCGGATATACTCAAAAAACAACTTGTTCCTTGGGTCTTCTGCTTCCTTCTGCCATCTGTTTGCAGAAGAAAATCCTTGACATGGCGGTCCACCTACAATTACATCTACGTCACTATATTCTTCAGTAATTTGCTCGTTGCTAAAGGTCGTGATATCAATATTATGAACCTTGGCACTTTTGAAATTGTGCTGAAAGGTTATTGTAGCATATTCGTTGAAGTCAATACCTCCTGCTATGTCAAAGCCGGCAAGGGCATATCCTTCGCTTATGCCTCCACATCCACAGAATAGATCTAATACCTTGAAAGTTTTCTTCTTTGCCATTTTATCTATTGATGAGTTATTCACAAACTCAAATAATATTTATTTTTTGCTTTGTTTGATATAATATAAAAACATTATTCGACAACAATCAAAGAGGATAGTTTCTCCTTGTTTTCTTCACGAGTTTTATGCGAATAACCTACAACATCACAAACTTGCTCAACCTTTGAACAAAAATCGTCGCAATTAAGTTTTGTCATAGAAAGGCGTCCATCCTCATCCCTGAGTATTGTATTCCACATTGCCTCATCATTAAGGGGATGCTCTGGACGGAAACTATTTATATTGAATATTTTATGATCAACTCGAGTTATCCATGAAGCTCCGATTTCAACCATCGCACCCCACGCTGTTTTTGTGTTATCACTAGTTACAAACAGAACATACATCTTCTTGTCAGATACACTATCGACAAAGAATTTTCGTAGATAATCATAAATATTCATTCCTTGTGGCACCCTACTTATCTCATCATCACAACTTGTATAAATGATGTCTTCCGGGGGCACATTATTAAATACAAGCATATTGTAAACGATGTCACCGATGTCTTTGTCTCTTCCAGTATGACTTATGAATAGTTTCTTTTTTTGTTGATCAATGTGTGGTTTTAATCCTAAAATATTAGCATTCGCATTTATTGCATCTTCTACAGCAGACCGAACTTCCTCTTCTGAAAACAAGGACTCTTTGCCAACAATTCTCTTTGCCACTTGAGCAGAAGTATTCTTGCGAAATTCGCTTACACTCTGTCGGAAAGAACGTTCCTCCTCTTCCTGTTTGTCTATTTTTCCCTTTTCACTTTGATCTTTTTTTGCCTTGGCATATGCCACCCTTTTTGCTATTATATTAGGCAATAATTCGTCTTTGACGTACTCAATCACCTTTATATAACGAGGATCGTCTGATTTGTATCCTTGTCGGTTACTTAAGGCCATATCTGGCAATTCTGACAACTCGAACAAATCGATATACAACTGCCCTACAACATAAGACTCATTCAAACGGTTTGCTCCGACTACAGGAAGGATGTTGAATTCACCCATTTTATCATTGGCATACAATGAAATAAAATTATCGGGAAAATCAGAGGATTCCAATTTCCTTCCACGTGTTGATTTGTAAGCACCTATCCAACCTTCTATTATCAGCCTATATTCTTTTTCATTACCATCATTGTTTTTTAGAACGATAGGGAATTCTTTACTTGGTTTTTTGACAAATAATTCGACATCAGAATATTCGTTTTTATAAGTATTTTGAATAGTAGATGATTTGTCGCCAAGTAAAATGCATGCACACAATTCTCTGCCAATTTCTTTATCAACGGAATCAATTACATCTTCTTTATCTCCCATTATTATATGAATCTTAAAATCTTCGCTTATTGCGGGAAATATTTTTAATAAATTTCTTTTAATTGCTGTTGGAGTTTTATGTAAATGATATTGAGGTTTTAGCATGACAATTGCTGTGCCATTTCCAGTAATTTTCTCAAAATGAATACTTTCATCAGGAATGCTCTGAAGACTCTCACTTTGCGGATGGCGAGAAAGCACAAATCCAGACTTTTCTCCAGACGCAACAGTCATAACATAAACTTCTTCGGATACAGATAGGGCTGCCAATTTGCCAACTCCTTTCCTACCCATTTTTAACCTATCAAGTGTTGTCTTAGAGTCAGACTCATTAGTCCTGGATATTGCTGCTACTTTTAAGTATTTCGTTATTTCCCCCTTTGAGTACGACATCCCCTTTCCATCGTCTTCCACAATAATCTTATCGTCATTAGAAATGATATAGACATTGTGTGCATCGGCATCATAGGCATTGGCAATTAATTCTGCCAACACATAATAAATGTTAGTGTACAAGTTAGGACCAAGTAACTCCAATATTCTTACATCTATGTTTAATTCATACTTTTTATCCATAATCGTAACTAGTGATTCCTTATATGTCGTTTGATACTTTCTGCTATCACTTCACCTAATCTCGGAGGGACTGCATTGCCTATATATCGAGATGCTTTGGCCAGAGAAACCTCTTGTTCATTGGAAAAGAACTTGTAAGATGCGGGAAATGTTTGAATCAATGCCGCTTCACGAGCAGATATAGCTCTATTCTGTTCGGGATGGCCAAAGCGACCGTTACCAATACCAGTGCATTCGGTTGTCATTGTAGGAGCAGGTTCGTCCCATACCATGCGGCCATATACGCTACCAAAACTTTTGCCTCCTTCTTTTTTGTGGCATTCCAACATCAAATCCTCAGGCCAGTCCTTCCAACTACCGCCGTAGGGAGTGGCCATCATTCTTCGCATGTTCAACGGTGAAAGAGTTCTTGCTCTATGCAGAGCATCGGTCGGGCAACACTCACCGGCCTCCAAAGGAGGAAGTTGTCCTATCGTGTCCCTAACAGTAACGTAATTCTTTTTGTGGTGGGTTGGCGGAATCAAGTCAATCATTCCAAGTCGAGAAGCCAACAATACAAGACGTTTACGAGTTTGTGGTATACCATAGTCTGGGCAATATACAACTTGAAAGAGCACATTGTAGCCTTCTTCTTCCAATGTCAAGACAAAATCTCCTAAAACTGATTGTAATTTAAATGACGCAATTGCAGGTACATTCTCCATTGTCACAATATCTGGATGTACTTCTTTCACCAAACGTCCAAATTCATAAAGAAGATTGTACTTATTCTCGTCCTTGTTCTTGTTCTTAAAAGCATATGACGAAAAAGGTTGACAAGGAGCACAACCTGCTAAAACCTTGATAGCATTCTTTGAATATAATGGAGCAATATCCTCTTTCTGAACATCCCTTATATCTTTGTATACAAACTTGGCCTCGTTATTAGTTTCATATGCATATTGGCAAGTCCAGTCCAAATCGAAGCCCGTCAGAATCTTGAACCCTTTTGACTTCATACCATAGCTTAGTCCTCCTATTCCGCAGAACAGGTCAACCACTTCAATCTTTGGAAGTCGGCCTCGTCTTTTATGTGTTTCACTATTTGACATTTCTATTCTGTGATTAACTCTCTTTTTTTACATCCTACCAATTCGGCTATCCTAGCTAATGTCTGCAAGTCAGGCTGGTGCATATTGGTACACCATTTACTGACGGTTACAGTAGATACACCCAACTGTTCTGCTAACCATTTACTCGCCTTCTGGTTCTCGACAAGAACTACTTTAATTCTGTTAAGAGGTCTTTTGCTCATCTTTATTTAATTAAAATTGAGTGCAAATATAATAAACTTCAGTGTCTTCACCAAAGAATAATCAAGAAAAACGGTTTTGAACGGTGGTAAATTAACTTTTTTGCACAAATACAATATTATTGGCGCATTTCACAATCACCGCTTCATCCACCTCGCGCTGCTTACTAATCAGGCACTGTTTGATGACATCTTTACTGATACTCATATTAATTGTATTTAATAAGAGTTGTATAATCTTATAAAGTTTGGTTTACAAAGTTACGTATTTTCTATAAAACAGAATTAATAATCTCTGATTTTTTGCGATAATTTCATTTTTTTTATTGCAACCACTGTTTGCTTGCTATCTATGTGTCATATTTTGCCTATTATATGGCATCCAAGATGTCCAAGAACTAAATTCCTTATTCACAATGATTGCCTACCATTCTGGCAGTCAATTCTCTTATGAGACTATGTCAAAGGAATCTGGAGTAAGAAAAGATTTACTGAGAAAATATATAAGCTATTTAGAAACCGCTTTCTTAATTCGGGTAATACATAGAACCGATGATAATGCAAAAAGATATCAAAGAGAAACAAGTTTCAAAATATATTTGACCAATCCGTCATTAAGATGTGCCCTCTTTCAGCCTATCAGAGTAACAGATGATGAAATTGGCGATATGGTGGAAACAGCAGTGTATGCTCAATGGATTCCACGACAAAGTACAGATTCCGTTATCACATTCGCGAATTGGAGACTCAACAAAAAAACTCAAGGCGAGGTAGATATTGTTGGTATAGATACGGGTAGGCAAAAGCCCCAATGGGCTGTCGAAATCAAATGGTCGGACCGATACCCAGAACACCCAGGAGAACTTGAGTCTTTATTATGGTATATGCCAAAGAATGGGCTAACTGATGCAATAGTCACAAGCGAAACGGTAACGATGATGAAGGAAATGGATAATGTCGTTCTTCACTTTATGCCTGTTGCTTGTTATACATACACTGTAGCTAAAAACACGTTAGAGAATACACGCTTCTTATATGGATTATAGAACGATATGCCAATTAAGCATGTTAAATCATGCTTATTTGGCATTTTTATACTTAATCTCTGTATCACAATGAGTTATAACTGCCAATTAAAATATATAGCAATCGAAAACAAGTGCATAACACACTTGTTTTCTTGCTGTAAGACAAAAACTGCTATATTATGAGATATATTCATATAGAAAGACCACGCATTTCACAAAGCATAGAATCGTTGGAAAATGCCATTGTTGAAGAGTAGTGATAGTATGTATGCCGAATGGGTTGATGTTAGTGAGTGTAAAAATCTAAATCTTGCTTTCGACCATAAGGATATTATCCGTGATGCATTGGAAAATATCAAGATGATGATTAAGTCCGAACCCCATCTTTTGTTTGAGTTGGTGCCGAAAAAATTCACTCTCTTGCAAGTTCGCGCATTGTATGATTCCATTTATGGGATAAAAAGTGATGCTGCAAATTTTAGAAAATTTATCTTCTCTATACCAGGAGTGGCAGCTCTTCCTGAAGTGGAATCCGGCGTGCCTCATCGTGCTGCAAGATTCTTTACTTATATTAAACCAAAACGATAATATTGTAAATTACAGACCATTAATTTATATAATTATAGCCCGACTCATCACTAATCCGGAGTCGGGCTATACCTATTTTATCAAATTCATACTCGTGTATACAATACTGTGCGAGTAATAAAAAATTTATAAATAATTATTTTTCAATTGTTTTTTTACCAATAAGAATTAATATTGTAAGGCGGTAAAAAGTTATTTACTAGTATGTACTATTTTGAGTTAATAGCCGATTCTATGGCCTCTTCTAATGTCAGTTCCGGTCCGAATGTTTCGGTGCGTTTAAAGCCCATCTCTTCGGCTTTGTCTTGTCGGAAACTGAAATATGTGCATTCCGCCATGGCGCATAACTCACCTGTAGGAGAGGTGATTGTGGCTTGCATGATTACAATATTACGTTTCTGCTCTAATACCTCGGAGCGGAGTACTATGTGACTCCAATTCGTGTTTACCGGCTTTTTGTATTTGACGGTCATCTGTGACGTTACTCCTGAGGTTCCTAATAAATGTATGAGTTGCCATGCGCAAATTTCATCCAATAGGGTAGCCATTATTCCTCCGTGGAGTGTATCTATCCATCCTTGATAATTGTGTTTTAATGGAAATATCGACATTACATTATCCCCGTCAAGGAAAAATTTCATCTTTAACCCGATAGGGTTGTGTGGTGCACATCCAAAACAATTATAGCCTGGTATATTTAACCATGGATTATTTAATGCTTTCATTTTTGCTTCTTTTTAGGATTTAGTTTGTTATAACATTTCTTGCATAAGCCGTATGTATATACAGATTGATATTCAATATTGAATGCGTTAAACATTTTGATACTGAGCGATTTCTGTAGTTTAGTGTCGCTATATTCTTTCACGGCTCCACAGTGGCGACATATTTTATGATAATGATTTTTTGCTCTTTTTATCGACTCGTATTCACACTCTTTTTCTCCAAAAGGGTGCTTTACTACCAAACCGGCCTTGACAAGAAGTTCTACTATATTGTATATCCCGGATAGCGACATATGCATATCTTTTTCTATCTCTTTGTGTAATTCTTTTATAGTAAAATGCTTGTCGTAGTTCTCTATATAATCCAACACTTTGTCGCGCTCAAAGGTTTTGCGTAATTTATGTTGTGTTATATAGTTTGATAATATGTCATGAGAGTCGATCATGGATTATATCTTGATTGATTTAATATTTTTTGTGCATCAGTCTCTTGCATTAATTGCTGTATGCTGATGTTGGAGTTATGCTTCATGTAGCTTTTTACTATTTGCCATCCTATGAATACGCCTGCACGTCCCGGTGATTCTTGTGTAAAGGGTAGTGTAAATGGTCCGTCGTTTACATACCTGCCTTTTTCGATGAGCTGAGTGGTGTAGAGGTCTTTACTTGCCATTAACGATAGCCACATATCTTTTTCGTATTTGTTTACCCATTCCCATTCAGCTGAGGTATATCCCATTAGTAATGAATCAGGCAACTCTAATAACTGTGATGCGGTATAGAGTATTTTTCCTTGATATACAATGTCATTGAGCAGATTTTCCGATACGTTTTTAGGATATTCGCCTACAAGCCATGCCGTGATGTAGTCACATACTACTTTCTCGGGCTTCATATTTTTGCGTTGATATTCGTAGATATTCAGCAATGAATATATCTCATAATCACTTCCCATATAGTTGTCGATACTTAATGAGATGAAATTATTGCCGATGATGATGCTTTGGTTGAGTCCGGATACGTGACAGTATACTTTTGGAGTGGATAAGTGAGGTAGAAAATATTTTGCTTTGCGGAATGCGGATGTGAGTTGTTTGTTATACTCACTCATATCGCTGAATTTATTTAAAGCGTCGGTGTAAAGACGTTGTACGGAAGTGTCGTTTCTAAATATTTTATATGTATCGTGTGTAATTGCAGAGTCGGGATGCCCGAAGCGTATCACTTGTTGTAGATAAGTTTCGGTAATTTCCGGGAAATTTGTTTTCAATTTGTGAAATTCACCTTCCAGATTAGTAGTATCCATTGTCCAGAAAGCACTGTCAAAACGCTCTATAGTGACGTCAAAATCTATTCCAGTAAGGTCTGCTTTCCTGTTGTAAGTGCCGCAAGAAGTGATTATTGCGGTTGTGAGAGATAATAATATATATAGTGATGTTTTTTTCATAATTGTGTGGTGTTATACGATGGTTATAAATCAAAAAAAAGCGGACCAATGATAAATGGTACGCTTTTTTATGTGTATATTGCTGTATAAATTATTCGTTTGGAGTGTTTTCTGTCTCTTCTCCGGCAGCGTCCATAGGTACTGCATCATCAAAATTAGCTGCTTGTGGTGCTTCTTGTGATGGCATCTCTACGCGATCTGAAATTTCTGAAGTACTTGTTGATTGTTTTACTGAGTGGAAACCGGTGGCTGTGACACTCAATATTACTATCAAGGCTATCAAAGTCCATGTAGTTTTCTCTAAAAAATCAGTAGTTTTACGTACTCCCATTATTTGATTTGTTGAACTGAATTGTGGGTTTAATCCTCCGCCTTTGGAGTTTTGAACCAAGACAACTAAAATCAAAATTACAGCAAGGATTACAATTAAAATCGTTAGTACAGGATACATTGTCGTATTATTTTTGTGTTGTTTTTAATATCGTTTCCAAGTATTTTATTTGGAGTGCAAAGTAACTACTTTTTTTTGAATTATTCAAATTTATTGACCTTAATATTTCAAGTGCATCCAAATATTTTTGTTCCGAGATGAGTTTGTTGATTGTATTAGTAACAAATTTAATGTTTTCTTCGTTGATGTCTAATGTGTTATTTTCTCTTTGTAATGTGTGTTTTTTTATTGTTGTTTCTCTTTTTGGAGCTCTATTTATTGTTTTTTCTTCTTCGTTTTTCTGTTCTTTTTCGCGTTTTTCAATCTCTTCTTTGCGTTTTAATCGAGCTTCTTTCAGCTTTTGTGCGAGTAGTTGCAGTGATTCTCGTTGCGCTTCCGTTGGTTCGGGTTTGGAGAAATAGTCTCCCATTCCGGAAATAAGTTGCTCTGTCGGTATGGTATTGTCAGATTCTTCTTCCGGCTTGTTTTCGTCGGTTAGAAAGAAATAGAGCCCTTTACGATTTGTGATATATATGCCTTGATTCAGTAGTTCTTTTTCAAATGTTATGTCATTATTTTGATATAGCAGGCGCAAATATATCCAGCGAAGTATCTCGCAATATGGATATAGCTCTATCACACTTCGTAATTCTTCTTTGTCGAGGAGCTCGGTCTCTTTATTTAGATATTTTATTATATCCTCTTTTTGTATCATCAGTAATGTAGATTTTTACCAATTGGCTACTGTGGCGTTAAATATCTGATCTATAATCTCTTCGATTAGTTCGTCGATTAATCCGTCTTGTACGTCGTTAAGCGATGATGTACTCGGAAAGGTTCTGTTTGCAGAGTAGTTGCCTTTTGTTTCTTCTCCGGTTACGTTGTTGTAAAAAACTATTTGTACGGTAAGGGTGAGTCGGTTTTCTGATGCCAAGTTGTTTGCTCCTACCGCAATAGGTACTAAAGAATAGCCTGTTATCGAACCCTCGAGCGAAAGGTCTCCTCCACTTTGTAATATTTTCAGCCTGGTTTGTTGGGCGTATTTGTTACGGAGTTCTTCGTTGAATTTTATTGCTAATGGCGGGTATACCAATGCCGCATTATTTGGAAATTCGCTTATCGCTATCGATTTCGTTTTCGTATAGTCGATACTCGCTCCGTTGAATTTATAGGATATTGTACATCCGCCCATTACAAGCATGAATAGTATTGAATATAGGATAACTCTTTTCATTACAGGGGTTTACTTTTTATGATTTTTTGTGTCTATTCCATACTCTTCGAGTTTTCGATAGATAGTGCGTGTTGATACACCTAATATTTCGGCAGTCTCTTTCAGGTTTGATTTCGTTTTTTTGTATGTCTCCAATATCATTCTCTTTTCTTGTTCCGCCAATGTTATAGGTTGCTCTTCTATCTCGGTAATATCGTCGATATATGTTATTTCTTTCTCTTTTTTATTGTCGTTCGGAGTGCTTTGTCTTCCGATTTCTTTCTTGTCGTCGTTGTCGATGATGTACGGAGTCTCTTGATTTACAGTCTCTTTTTTGTTCTCTATCGCAATCAAATTGTTGCTTTCTCTGTTTATATCGTGACTATTGTCGGTAGTGTTGTTGCTGTTTACGTGGTATTTGGAGATTACCTCTTTCAAATTGTCAATCTCTTTTTTCATTTGCATGATAATAAACATCAAGTCGCGCTCTTTAAAACCGCCGCTTTCAGGGTCTCCGAAGGTGAATGTTGCAGGTAAATTATTTTGGTAAGGCAGGTATGTTTTTATTGTTTCCGCGCTGATTTCTCTGTTTTGTTCGAGGATAGAAATCTGCTCTGCAATATTTTTTAATTGTCGGATATTGCCTCTCCATTCATAGTTTTCCACGATATTTTCGGCTTGAGGAGTCAGTTTTACCGGTGGCATATTGTATTTTTCCGCCAAGTCGGAAGCGAATTTACGGAAAAGTAGGGTGATGTCTGACTTCCTGTCGCGTAATGGAGGAATGTTGATAGGTACTGCGTTTAGACGGTAGTATAGGTCCTCACGGAAACGCCCGGTGCTGATGGCTTTGAGCATGTTGACATTAGTGGCGGCAACAACTCTAACATTGGTTTTTTGCACTTTGCTTGATCCGACTCTAATAAATTCTCCGCTCTCTAACACGCGCAGTAAGCGTACTTGTGTGGAGAGAGGCAACTCGCCTACCTCGTCAAGGAAGATTGTGCCGCCATCCGCCTCTTCAAAATAGCCTTTTCTATCTGATGTGGCACTGGTAAAAGCACCTCTTACATGCCCGAAGAGCTCCGAGTCGATAGTGCCTTCCGGTATTGCTCCGCAGTTTACTGCTATGAGGGAGTTGTGCTTGCGATTGCTGTATTGGTGTATTATTTTTGGGAAAAACTCCTTTCCTACACCACTTTCGCCTTGAATCAGTACTGATAAATCGGTTTTTGCTACCTGTATTGCTATGTCTATGGCATGGTTGAGTGCAGGAGATACTCCTATTATCCCAAATCGGTTTTTTACATTTTGTATGTCTTGTGAGTTTATCATATCAGTTCCTTTATTATTTTGAGATTAATTTATGATAATAGTTTGATTTCGTTTCTGTAATCGTATGTATTACGCTGAATTTCAAAGTTTTCTGCATCTGTTTTCAGCCTTTTTGTGTCTTCTTCAAGTCTGTCATCCGCCAGAAAGGTTTCTACAATCTCAAGCGGGGTTTTCACCTCTTTTTGCGTGATGTCGAGCCTATCTATTTCACAACTGCCGTAATTGAAAGCGGCACAAAGTTCGTTCACTATCTGCTTTGTTGCATTGTATTTCCCTTGAATAGAGTAGCCCGCTATATGAGGTGTGGCAATAAAAGCACTGCTTAAAACATCTTTGTTGATGTCGGGTTCGTTTTCCCAACAGTCTATTATACAACCGCTTATTGACCTTTTTTCAAGATGCTTTAAAAGTACCTCTTCTTTTATTATTCCCCCGCGTGCAGCATTGATAATCAAAGGTTTTCTGCCGTTGCTTTCGATTGTTGAGAAGATATTTTCATCAATCATGTGCAGGGTAGGGTAATCACCATCTGACGTCAGTGGGGTGTGCACTGTAATGATGTCGCTGTTCAGCACTTCGTTGAGTTGGAAAAAACTATTGTCGCATAGAGCTTTTGCCAATGGAGGGTCGTACACATAAAAGTTTGTTCCAATGCTCTTTGCAATACGTGCTACAGCTTTTCCAACATGTCCGTACCCGATAATTCCAACTTTTAAGCGTTTTAAATAATTCAAAAATGAGGCTGTGTCGACTAACTGTAAATTTTTTGTCTCTTTGTAAAAAAAGTGAATAATGGCATTCCACACATATTGTGCTACGGCATTGGCATTGCATCCGGGTGCGTTGCGTACTGTTATTCCATGTGAGTTACAATAATCGATGTCGATATGGTCGGTACCTATAGTGGCGGTTCCGATAAACGATACATCACTGTTTTGTAACAACTTTTCATCGCATCGTGTGCGAGTACGAATAATTAAAGCATCGGCGCTTTTTGCATTTTCCGCGTTTATCGACTTACCTTTAAGGTATTGTACCTCTGCTGTTTTGTCAAAAATATTTCGTATATAAGGTATGTCGGCGTCTATTATTATTCTTTTTTTCATCATGGAAAAAATTAATGCATTATTCCTTGCAAAGTTACATAATTATTTCGAATTATATTGCTTGATTTCTAATTTTATTAATTACCTACTCTCAATAAACGAAGTGCAAAACATTCGAATGTTTTGCACTTGCTTGTTGAGAGATAGGAGAAAAATTTTTTTATAAAAAGTTTTGTCATGTTTTTTTTTTTTTTATAAATTTGTAGCGTTAAAATATAATTAAGTGATGATTGTTTTATTATTTATTCTTTATTGTAATTTAGCTTTCAGCCTGTATATGGCATAGTTTGTTGTCTTTATCTATGCCATAAAATTGTAGATACCGATTTTATAGATAAGTTGTATACACTTCCTGTCGGTATATATTTTATTCCTGTTGTCGGAAATGAATCCGTAAGAACTTATAAATTAATCATTAATCAATAAAGGAGTGCAGTATGAAAAAATTGTCGATTTTATTAGGTGTATTGGCATTTGTGTCAATATTGTTCATTGGGTGTCCACCACATATTTGTCCGCCGAAACCGCCTACCGAAGATACAATTAATACTCCGGTCACAATTATTACACCGCCGGAGGATAGTCTTTATAATTACATATCAGAATCTTACTTTAAGAATTATTTCCCTTTTGATACGGGTACCATATTCTTGTTTGTTTGTGAAGGAGAAGACCGCGTTGATTCTCTGTTTTTGACTTTGCAATTTAATGAAATTGAACGTTATTTGCATAGATCCGATTGTTTGGCTCCGAAACAGAATACAAAATTATCTGATGATGACAGTGTAGACACTTGTCATATTTGGTATACCTTGGAAGAGATATATTATACTGTTCGTTATAACAATTTGTTCTTCCAGTTTTTTATTCAGGTTTCAGCAATTAAAGAGTATCCTCAAGTAATGGTAGATTATTCATTCCAAAATCCGTATTCATCATTAAATTCAGGTGGAAACTTTTGTGAATGCGATTGTAAAGAATGTATATCAGAAACTTGTTTCCCTGCTGAAATTAATGTCTATCATAATGATGACAAAGAAAAAATATGCCTTGTGATTGAGCAAGGTAAAGGTATAACACAATTCTTGGGAGAAAATGACAAGATGTGGCGTCTTGATTCGATAATCGAATGATTTTTTGACTTTTTTTGAATATTAAAAACCTCACGTGCGTAAAGTATACTCGTTCGTGAGGTTTTTTTATAAATGTGTCCTTATGAATAATTATCACAAGTAAAGAAAGTGAGGTAAATACTGCAATATATCCAATAAAATTATTACATTTGCAAGTTATATACATTGATATATTGTGTTCGTATAAATATATTGTTAAGTAGTTGATAATTAATTTAATATTATTATATATGGGTAATATAGGATTGATAATTGAGCAGGAATATCGTAATAGAGTGGTGAAAAAATCGTTTATTTTACTTACTATTTTGATGCCGATATTGTTTGCCGCTCTTATTTTTGTGCCTCTTTGGCTTGCGTCTATTGAGAGTGATGAAGTACAAAATATCGCTGTTGACGATCAAACGGGGTTGTATGGAGAGGTTTTTGAAAATATGTCAAACTCTTCTTTCAATTTCATTTTGCTCGATACCGTTGTAGAAAATAATGTTGAAATGGTTCAATCGAGCAGCTCTTATGATGCAATGATTATTGTTTCTGCCGATTTGGCAAAAAATCCGAATGCTATCTCTTATTATGGAGAAAAAATGGCTTCAGGTAGCCTCGTCTCCGTTGTGGAGAATTCACTCTCCGATTATGTTGAAAAACAGAAATTAGCTTCCTATAATATTCCGGATATAGAAAAGATTATTGAGGATTCGCACACCGATGTCAATATGGCTACTTACAAGTTCAATGATGCCGGTGGGGTGTCTGCCTCTAATTCCGATATTGCTTCCCTTATTGGTATCTTGGCTACGGTGCTGATATATATGTTTATTTTTACCAGCGGTAGTATGGTGATGCAGTCTATTATTCAAGAAAAGGTTAATAGAGTGGTGGAGGTTATGATTTGCACCGTGCGCCCTTGGCAACTGATGTGGGGTAAAATTATTGCCGTTGCTTTGGTGTCTTTAACTCAAATGCTTATTTGGCTTGTTATGACGTGCGCTCTGGTTTATGTGGGCGGTAGTATGACGGGCTTTGATGTAATTGGTTCCGCCGCTGCCGTAGATACTGCCGCAGTGCCTACTGCCGATATGTCGGAATTTGAGTCGATAATATATACTGTCACTTCTATCAATTGGTTTTATATCGCCACTCTTTTTGTTATTTACTTCGTACTCGGCTACTTGCTTTATGCTTCTCTTTTCGCCGCTGTCGGTTCTGCCGTTGATAATGAAGCCGATACTAATCAATTCTTAATGCCAATTACTATTTTGGTGCTCTTCGCTCTTTATGCAGGAATGTATAGCGCCGAAAATCCTGATGGCCCTCTCGCCTTCTGGTGCTCGTTAATTCCGCTCACTTCCCCTATCGTTATGATGGTAAGAGCTCCTTTTGAAGTGCCTATGTGGCAAATAATTACTTCTATCTCTTTGCTTTTTGTTACTCTTTTGTTTACCGTATGGTTCTCTTCAAAAATATATCGTGTCGGTATCCTTATGTATGGTAAAAAACCTTCTTGGAAAGAGATTATCAAATGGCTAAAATATTGATATGATTAACAAAAAAATTACCATAGCAATTTCAGCAGGCTGGTATGATGGGTATAATAAACTCAATCCGCCTTATGTACAGTCGATTATTGATGCCGGTGTCTTGCCTCTTATTATTCCGGTAACGGATAATGCCGCTCTTGTTGAAGAGATGCTGCAAATGGCTGATGGCTTGTTACTTACCGGTGGTGGTGATTTCGACCCGAAATATTGGGGCGAAGAGATTATACCTCAAAGTAATACCCCTTCTGCCGAAAGAGATGCCTTTGATTTACTATTGGTTAAACTCGCATATCGATTGTCTATGCCAGTACTCGGTATTTGCCGTGGTATGCAGGCAATAAATATCGCTTTCGGTGGCTCTGTTATACAAGATATTTATACCCAACTCGATGGAGATTTGTTGAACCATTCTCAAAAAACTCCGCGAAATACCGCTTCTCACTCGGTGTCAGTGGCTGAGAATAGTTTGCTGAAGGTTATTACCGGTGCTAACGAATTGCCGGTGAATTCTTTCCATCACCAAGCAGTGGGTAGAATAGCTTCAAATTGTGTCGTCTCCGCTACATCTCCCGACGGTGTCGTTGAGGCGATAGAGATGCCTTGTCATAGAATGGTGGCGGTGCAATGGCATCCTGAGGAGCTCTATCTGGTAGATCAAAAGCAGAATAATCTTTTTAAATGGCTTATCAATGAAGCTCGACTTTATGCCGATGCTCGTGATATTCATCGAAATAATATCGTTGTTGATTCTCATACGGATACTCCTATGGTATGGACGCCTTCTACTAATCTTGGCGAGTGGAATGATGAGAATGATGTTCGCGTGGACTTTAAAAAGATGTATGCAGGCGGTGTAGGGCTCACTTTTATGGTGGCATACCTCCCTCAATATAATTTGTTGGCTGACGATTATGCCGATAAGGCTAAGGAGGCTTTCGATACTGCGGTGAATATCTTTGCCGGATTGAAAAAACAGGTGGAAGATAATGCCGATTCAGTGCGTTTTATCTCTTCCCCGGAGATGTTGACCGCCGATAATAATGTCGATGACCGGAAACCGTCGGTATGTTTCGGCCTCGAAAATGGATTCGCTCTTAATGGCAATCCGGAGAATGTTGATTTCTTCTTCAACCTCGGGGTGCGATATATTACTCTTTGCCATAACGGGGATAATGACTTGTGCGATTCCGCTAAGGGTAATAATACTCATGGCGGTCTCTCAAAACTTGGCCGTGAAGTGGTGAAAAGGATGAATGATTTGGGAATGATAATAGATGTATCCCATGCTGCGGATTCTACTATTAGGGATGTTCTTACTTTGAGTAAATATCCCGTTGTGGCAACCCATACCTCTTGCCGTCAAATCTGTAGCCACGTGCGTAATATGCCTGATGATTTGATAAAGAAATTGGCTGATAAGGGTGGCTCCCTACAAATTTGCCTCTATAATTGGTTCCTTGCAGATGATGGTAATGCCGATTTGTACACTATAGTAAATCATATCTGCCATGCCGTTGAGGTGGCGGGTGTAGATGCTGTAGGAATTGGTTCCGATTTCGATGGCGGTGGCGGCGTTCCCGGATGTAATGATAGTAGCCAATTGATTAATATCTCTATCGAACTGCTACGTAAGGGCTTTGATAAAAAAGATGTTGCCAAAATAATGGGTGGTAACTTTATTAGTGTTTGGAAATCTATAATTAAATAAATATGAAAAAAATAGTTCTTTTTCTGATGGTGGCACTATCTATGTGCTCTGTCTCTTTTGCTAAAAATAATACACTCCTCAATAATGAGGAGCTTAATCGCACTGACTCCGTTTCCGTTTCTCAAGTGCGTAAGGTTAGTGATATTGTACAAGAACTTGCAGTGCCGGATATGGAGAATGGAGGCCGTATAGTAATTTCTCAAAATGCTGAGGTTAATGCTCTTGTGCAACAGCAAGTGGTAGGTATGGTTAACGGCTATCGCGTGCAGATGTTCTCAAGCAATAACGGTCAAAAAGCTCGCAATAAGGCTTTTGAAATTAAAACTGAAATAGTAACAAAACATCCTAATATTGAGATTTATGTGACTTTTAACGCTCCGTTTTGGCGCGTTAGAGTGGGAAACTGCCTTACTAAAGATGCCGCACAAGAACTTAGATTGTGGATTATTAAAGAGTTTCCTAAATATGCAAGTGAAACGTATATCGTTCCGGATGTTGTAGTAATTCAATAATATTTTATGTCAATGGATGAATTTAAACCATCGGTAGCACAGCAAAATGTTACCGATTTAATTGCCGAACATTATAAGGCAATATTAAAATTAGTCGGGGAAGATGTTACCCGTGAAGGTCTGATCAAAACCCCGGAGCGTGTTGCAAAAGTAATGCAGTTCGCTACTCAAGGATACACCCAAAATCCTAACGAAATCCTTCGCTCTGCCATGTTCCACGAAGATTATCATCAAATGGTGATAGTAAAAGATATCGAATTCTATTCTATGTGCGAACATCATATGTTGCCTTTCTTCGGTAAAGTACATGTGGCTTATATACCAAATCATTATGTTACGGGCCTTAGTAAAATAGCCCGCGTGGTGGATGTTTTTGCCCACCGTTTGCAATTGCAAGAACGCCTTACTCTGCAAATTAAAGATTGCATACAAAATACTCTCGACCCTCTCGGCGTGATGGTCGTTATCGAAGCTCAACACCTGTGTATGCAGATGAGAGGCGTGCAAAAACAAAATTCAGTTACTGTTACAAGCGACTTTACCGGTGCATTTAATAGCGCCGTTACCAGAGAGGAATTTATGAACCTCCTTAATAAATAATTTGTTTATGGCGAAAACGGGAATTGTTACTTCTCAAACTCAAAAACTTACTACCAAAATTACTCCACAACAGATTCAGATAATAAAGTTTATCGAAACTCCTGTGGCGGAAATTGATGCGCTTATTAATAAAGAGTTGGAAGAAAATCCCGCTCTCGACCTGAATAATTCCGAAACAGATAATTCCGAACCGGAAGTTTCCGACGATAATGCCTCAGATAATGAGGAGGAGTGGAAAGAGAATAATAATTCTGATGAGGATATGGAGTATAATTATTCTGACGATGATAATGACTATGACTACGACTATGATGGCGTTGGTAATCAGAGGTATAATGGTGCCGACGATGTGGATTATTTCCGTAATATCTCGTCTCAACCCTCTTTGCGTGACTTCCTCCTCGATCAATTGAGTACAGCCGATATTCCTGAAAATCAGTATAAACTGTGCCAATATGTGGTAGATAATATTGATGAAAACGGGTTTCTTAATCGTTCTCCCGAGCAGATGCGCGATGATATCGCTATCACCGAAGGGTACCTCGTCAGCGAAATGGAGGTGAATGAGGCTGTGAATATTGTGCGCCACCTCGACCCGGTCGGGGTTGCTTCTTCTTCCCTAAAAGATTGTCTTATTTTTCAACTCGAGGTGCTTAAAGATAAAGACCCCGACAATAAATATATCTACATCGCTATCGATATCGTGGATAAGTATCTCTCTCTCGTAGAGTCAAATAAATATAACTCTCTCTCGAATAACCTGAATGCTTCCAGAGCCGATATCGAAAAAGCTGTTGATATCATTAAATCTTTGAATGCAAAACCGGGTGCCAATTATGCCGTTGGTGTTGAGTCTATCGCTCGTACTATTACTCCCGATTTCCAAATTGTTGATGTTGACGGAAAACCTAAGGTTGTGCTAAATAACAGCTTCATACCCAAACTCCGTGTTGATAGCAAGTATACCGAAATGCTCGATTATCTTAAAGGTTCCGACCTCGATGATGTTAAGAAATATGTGGATAAAGCTAATAATTTTATCGTTGCACTAAAACAGCGAAATCCTACTTTACTCACTATTATGAATGCTATCGTCGACTATCAATACGATTATTTTACTTCCGGTGGCGATGATACGAAATTAAAACCTATGCGCCTTAGAGATATAGCTGCTAAAACAGGTTTTGATGAGAGTATTATTTCTCGGGTTAATAACAACAAATATGTTGATACCGATTGGGGTGTTATACCTCTTAAACATTTCTTTGTGGATGGTATGGAAAATGCCGAAGGGGTAGAAGTCTCCAAAAATGAAATTAGGTATGCTCTGAAACAAATTATTGATAATGAGGATAAAACTAATCCTTTTACCGACGACGAATTAGTGACATTACTGCAAAAGAAGGGATTTAATATCGCTCGACGTACTGTTGCAAAATACCGCGGTATTCTCGCAATCCCTACTGCTAAAGAAAGAATGATGTTATGATGAATAGAATTGCTACTTTTTTTTCCGTTGTTTTCCACCCGATTTTCATGCTGTTGTGGTATTTATTATACCTATATCTTGCGTCGGATGTTAATTTCGGGGCTTCTTTTTATTCCGTTATTGTTCTTTTTTCCGCTATTATCCCTATTGTTGCTATTTTAATAGGGCATGCTACAAAAATAATTTCTTCTTATCAGATGCAGGAACGCAAAGATAGGTACTTTATTTATGCTATTACAATAATCTCTTATTTCGTTATATTGTACTATATGTGGTATGTTGACGGATTTAGTTTCATGCATCCTTTATCTAAAATTATTTTTGGCGGCACTATCTCGTTGATTCTTGTCTCTATTATTAATTTCTTCTGGAAGATTAGCATTCATATGAGTGGCGCCGGGGCTCTGTTTGCATCCTTTATTTTGACAATGTGTTCTTGTGGATTGGTAAGGATAACGGAGTTAGTGGTGTGCGTTGCTATTGCTTCCGTAGTCGGATGGGCTCGTATGCAACTCGATTCTCATACTCTCTCTCAAGTAATTAGCGGATGGTTTGTGGGGTTATGCCCACAACTGCTACTTTATGTTTTGTTTTAATACATAAATCTATGAAAATACTTGCCATACTAACTCTACTTACATTAAATATATTCCTTACCCCGGCTTTAACTCCTTCTGATTCCGCAATTATACAATCTTCCGTAATCAGCTATAAGATGGTTAATATCAGTACCGGTGAGGTTGTTGCCGACTTAAATTCAAAGATGGCGGCTACTCCGGCTTCTGTCACTAAACTGATTACTACAGCCTCCGCTCTCGAAATGCTCGGGCCGAATTATAAATTCCCTACTTATATCGAAACGGATGGATATATCTCTAATGATACCCTTGTAGGTAACCTTATTATACGCGGTACCGGTGACCCTACTTTCGGCTCCTCTTTTTGTGGCAGTAAATATATTCTCGATTCTATTGTGATTGCTATAAAAAAGAAGGGGGTAAATTTTATTTGCGGAGATGTTATCGCCGATGCCTCTTGTTTTAATCGCTTCCCGGTGCCTGATAAATGGGTGTGGGAAGATATCGGTTCTAATTATGGTGCAGGTGCTTATGGTATTAATATTTTTGATAATACTGCTGTTTATTTCTTCTCTGCAGGTGTAAATGGCACCACATCAATATCCCGTGTGGAGAAAGATTTGCCTGATATGATTAATAATAACGATATCAGTGTTTCTCGTTTGAGTAAGGAGTCGCTTCTCGCTTATTGTGCACCTTATAGCAACAAACGCTTTTTTCATGGCTCCCTAATGCCTGGTAGAAAAAATGTTCCTCTAAAAGTAAGTACCTCTAATCCCCCTTTAGTAGCTGCTTATTATCTGTATAAGAGTTTGATAGCAGGTGGAGTTGGCATTATCGGTGCTCCTCGTGAGGTGATTCTCGGCTCTTCTCTAAATTGTACGTTGAGTGATCCGATGATTCCTACGGAAAATTCCTCTTCTCCGTGCTCCGGAAAAACGCCGTCTAACGAATTCTCGTTTGAGAATCACACCGTTTTGGATACGTTCTTCTCTGTACCTATTGCTGATATTATTAAAGTTACTAATTTTAAAAGCAACAACCTTTATGCGGAGTCTATTTTCCGTCATATCGGACTGTTGGTAGCTAATAGTAGCGCCTCTTCTTCGAATTCTATTGATACTATCCGTAGTTTTTGGTCGCAAAAGGGTGTTAATCTCGATTTTATGAGAATTTACGATGGTTGCGGTCTTTCACCTCAAGGTGCTATCCCTGCCGCTTCTGTTGTGGATATTCTCCTTTATATGTATAATAGCAAGAATTATTCTTATTTCCTCTCTTCTTTGCCTTTGGCGGGAAAGGAGGGTACTGTGTATAAATTCCTGGTTAATACCCCTTTAAGAGAAAAGGTTAATGTAAAAAGCGGCTCCCTCTCAGGTGCTCGTGCTTATGCCGGATATATCTTTAATAATGGAAATAAGTATGCTTTCGCTATAATTTTTAATAATTTCTCATCACCAAGTAAAGAGGTGAATAAAATTATTGAAGAATGGCTCGTTCGTGATGCTAAATGATGGATTATGAGTAAATGTAACTTTATATATTGTGCCGAGGTCGACTCTACAAATAGTGAGATGAAGCGTAGATTGGATGCTTGTAAATTGAAAAATTATTCTTGCATCTACACCGATTTTCAATCTGCCGGCAGAGGGCAAACTATGATTGGCGGAAAGACCTCTAATGTGTGGGAGAGTGAACCGAAAAAAAACCTTACTTTTTCGTTGCTTATCCGCCCTGAAAATATCCCTGTGGATATGCAATTTTTTATAAACCAAGTGGTGGCTATCGCTATTGCCGACGAATTAAACGATTTGCTACCCGAAAAAAATGTGGTTGTTAAATGGCCTAATGATATATATTATAACGATAAAAAGTTGTGTGGAGTACTTATTGAAAATACAATTATCGGACGTAATATAGATACTTCTATTGTCGGTGTGGGGGTCAATGTCAATCAACAAGAGTTTTTAAACGCTCCTAATCCTACAAGTCTCGCTATTATTGCAGGGCGACTCTTTAATGTTGAAAAATTACGTAAGTCTTTGGTGAAGAGGATAATAAAGTATTATGAAGAGGTTTTTGACAAATGTATATTGTCGCTTGAAGAGCTCTATTACAGATATTTTGCTCTCCTATATCGCCGAGATGGTTTACATAAATATGCCACACCGGGTGGTGATACTTTCTTTGCTTCTATCGTGGGAGTGGATCCTTCCGGCTTGTTGTCTCTTAAACATGCCGATGGCTCTTTACACAAATATGCTTTTAAAGAATTGATATATATTTTAGATTGATAATATGGACTTTAAATTGGTTTCTCCATACCAGCCTACGGGCGATCAACCCGAAGCTATCCGTAGTTTGACGGACGGCATCAATGCCGGTATACCGTTTCAAACTCTTCTCGGTGTTACCGGCTCCGGAAAAACCTTTACTATGGCTAATGTTATCGCTAATATAAACCGTCCTACTCTTATCCTATCTCATAATAAAACCCTCGCGGCACAACTCTATACCGAATTCAAATCCTTTTTCCCGAATAATGCCGTTGAGTATTTCGTCTCTTATTACGATTATTATCAGCCGGAAGCTTATCTTCCTCTCACCGATACTTATATCGAAAAAGACTTGGCTATAAATGCCGAAATCGACCGATTGCGCCTCTCTGCTACTGCCGCTCTTCTTTCCGGTAGACGTGATGTTGTAGTAGTATCTTCTGTTTCTTGCCTTTATGGTATCGGTAATCCCGCCGATTTCACCGATAACTGTATCTCTATTAAGGTGGGTATGAATATCTCTATTCAGAATTTAATGAGGCGACTCGTAAATGCACAATATACTCGTAATGATATCGACCTCACCCGCGGATCTTACCGACTAAAGGGCGATACTCTCGATATCTATCTCTCTTATGCCGAGGATATACTTAGAATAATTTTTTGGGACGATGAGATAGACTCTATCGAAACTCTCGACCCTATCAATAACGTTACTATTCAGCAGTTTGAAGATTATAAAATATATCCTGCAAATATCTTTGTTACTACGCAAGAAAGAGTAAATTCCGCTATCGATCAAATTGCTTTAGACCTCGGAGAAGAGGTGCAAGAGTTGATTGATTTAGGAAAACCTTACGAAGCAAAACGCTTGCAGGAGCGCGTAAATTACGATTTGGAGATGATAAAAGAGGTGGGGTATTGCTCCGGTGTGGAGAATTATAGCAGATATTTCGATAATCGTCCTCCCGGTTCCCGCCCATATTGTTTGCTCGATTATTTCCCAAAAGATTTTTTGCTTATCGTAGACGAAAGCCATGTCACCGTGCCTCAAATTCGGGCAATGTATGGCGGCGATGCTTCTCGTAAAAAAAATCTTGTAGAGTATGGTTTCCGAATGAAGTCCGCAATGGATAACCGCCCACTAAAATTCGAAGAGTTCGAAAGCCTCGTTCATACCGCTATTTATGTGAGTGCCACTCCTGCCGATTTCGAACTCATGAAGAGCGATGGTATAATTGTCGACCAAGTGATACGCCCTACAGGCCTCCTCGACCCGGAAATCGAAGTGCGACCTACTCTTAATCAAATCGATGACCTGATGGAGGAAATCGCAAAACGTGCCGAGGCGGACGAAAGAGTGTTGGTTACTACTTTGACAAAACGTATGGCTGAAGAATTGAACCAATATTTCGAACGAAACGGTGTGAGATGTAATTATATCCATTCTGATATCGATACCCTTGAAAGGGTGCAGATTCTTGACGATCTTCGAAAGGGACTTTTCGATGTGCTTATTGGGGTAAACCTGCTTAGGGAAGGCCTCGATTTGCCTCAAGTGTCGCTCGTCGCTATCCTCGATGCCGATAAAGAAGGATTCCTTCGAGACCATAGGTCGCTCACCCAAACCGCCGGCCGGGCCGCTCGTAATGTGAATGGTAAGGTTATTATGTATGCCGATACTATTACTCGATCTATGAAACTTACTATCGACGAAACTAACCGCCGCCGTGAAAAACAATTGAAATACAATCAAGAACATAATATTATTCCTGCTCCTGTAATGTCCGGAATGGATTCTCCTCTCGCTCATATTATGCCTTCTAAATCAGAGCCTAAGGCGTATGTCGAAAAAGAATTCAACGCTATCGCTGCCGAACCGGTTATTAAAAATATGAATGTTAAAGACCTTGAAAAGGCTATTAATAATGCTAAACACCACATGGAAGAGGCAGCTAAAAAACTGGACTTTATGGAAGCCGCTCAATGGAGGGATGAGATGATCCGTCTTGAGGCAATTTTTAATGAGAAAAATAATTGATATGATTTCTTTAGATCAGATTAAAGCTCCTATCTCTAAAGAGTATGAGGAGTTCAAAAACCTATTTAATACCGTTTTTAAAACTGAAATTGAGCAGTTTACTAATAATTTCTCCGATCAATTTCAAGCTAATGAGGAGTTGCTGAGGCGTGTAGTAAAGTATGTCTCTAATAAGCAAGGGAAACATATGCGCCCGATATTCTCTATATTGTGCGCCAAATTATGCGGCTCCGTCAATGACGTTACATACCGTGTTGCTACTTCTTATGAGCTCCTCCACACAGCAAGCCTTATACATGATGATGTGGTAGACAATACTTTACAACGCAGGGGGCAACCTTCTGTTAATGCCGTTTTCGACAATCGTACTGCCGTGCTCGTTGGTGATTATCTGCTCAGTAAATCCATGTCTTTTATCTCTTCTACTAAAAATAGTATCCTCTTTGATCAATTGGCTAATCTTGGTCTTATGCTGTCGCGTGGCGAACTCCTTCAGCTACAACATGCTTATGATATCCCTACCGAAGAAGAATATATTGATATTATCCGTAAAAAAACCGCTATCCTATTTATTGCAAGCGCCCAAGCCGCCGCTATTAGTGCTAATGCTAACAACACTCAATACGAGGCTCTTACTCGTTTTGCTGAATTCCTCGGTATATGCTTCCAAATAAAAGATGATATTCTGGATTATTCCCCTAAAGCCAATATTGGTAAACCTACTTTAAACGATATTCGTGAAGGTAAAATAACCCTCCCACTGCAACACGCACTGAAAATTTCTTCAAAACATCATGCTGATTTAATCCTTAATGCCGTAAAAGAGGGAAATTTTTCTGAAGAATTTTTCTATAATATCGGTCTGCTTGTGGCTCGTAACGGTGGTATAGAATATGCCGAAAAACGTATGTATTACTATAAAGAAGAGGCAATTAAAGCCCTACAATGTTTCCCGGAATCCGAAACTAAAGTGGCACTTATTAACCTCCTCTCTTTGGTGCTCGAAAGAGATTATTAATCTGTAACGTTGTAGAACCGTTTTATTTGTCGTAGTTAATGAGAAAAGCTGTAATTGTCGTTGCCGGTGGTAGTGGAAAAAGAATGGGCTCCGAATTGCCAAAACAATTTCTGAGTGTCAATGAAAAGCCAATATTGATGCATACGTTATCAAATCTTTATTCTTTTGATAATGATATGGTTATTGTGCTGGTTATGCTCGAAAATAGTGTGAATCTGTGGCGGCAATTATGTGAACAATATAAGTTTAATGTACCACATATCTTGGCTTATGGTGGTAAAGAGAGGTTCTACTCCGTGAAAAATGGTTTACTCGCTATCCCTGCCGAATTGGCGCAGGATATTGATGTGGTTGCGGTGCATGATGGCGTACGCCCTTTTGTTACCCACTCTTTCTTAAATTCTTTGTTCTCTGCGGCTTCCGATGGTTTTGCCTCTATTCCCGTCCTTCCGTTAGTGGACTCAATACGTGAATATTGTGATGATTTTTCTGTTGCAGTAGATAGAAAAAAATATTGCAGAGTACAAACCCCGCAATGTTTCCCTTTTAAAAAATTGCTTAATGCTTATTGTAATATCAATTATTCTGCCGAAATTACCGACGATGCTTCCGTGTGGGAGCGATTTTTCCCGGAAGAAAAAATATTGCTCGTGCCGGGTGATGAGAGAAATATAAAAATTACAAACCCAATAGATATAGCAGTGGCGGAATATATTGTCAATAACTTGTTGTAATAACTTAATGCTATGAAAAATATAATCGATAAATTCAAAAACTTTTTCTATAGCTATACAAATACTTCAGTATCACTGATGTTGATGATAGTATTGTTGATTATAATTTTATTATTGTATATTTTTTAGGTTGTTTAAAGTACTATCTCTCTTTTCTCATTCCCCTTCTTTTTACAGACTCTTTACGTACTTTCTGTGATAATATCTGTCGTCTATAGTTAATGATTATTATAATCTTTCGCCAATCCACCTTTAGAAGTCTCTTTGTAAAGAGAAGGTAAATCGTGTCCGGTTTGTTTCATCACACTCACCACTTTATCGAAGGAAACGCGGTGTAACCCATCGGAAAAAGAGGCGTAAATATTTGAGTCTAAAGCACGGGCAGCAGCATAGGCATTACGCTCGATACAAGGTATTTGTACCAATCCGCACACAGGGTCACACGTCATACCAAGGTGATGTTCAAGGCCCATTTCAGCGGCATATTCTATTTGAGTGGGACTGCCTCCAAAAAGCTGATTTGCAGCAGCAGCGGCCATAGCACATGCTACTCCTACTTCACCTTGACAGCCCACTTCCGCACCGCTTATCGATGCATTCTGCTTTACTATATTGCCAAAGAGCCCCGCCGTAGCTAATGCTCTTAATATCCTTACTTCATTGATATTCTTACTCTTCCATAGATGATAAAGTACTCCCGGTAGAACCCCGCAGGAGCCACATGTAGGGGCTGTTACTATCTTACCTCCACTTGCATTATGCTCGCTGACGGCAAGAGCATAGGCAAAAACCAACCCTCGCGACCTTAAATTATCTTGATATCCCGTGGCTTTAATATTATATGTGGCAGCTTTCCTCCGTAAATGAAGTGGCCCCGGCAGTACTCCTTCGGCATCTAAACCCGCCTCTACCGACTCTTTCATCACATTCCATATGTCGGCTAGATAATCCCAAATCTCCACTCCTTCACACTCTTCTACATATTCCCAATAACTCTTGCCCGTCTTGTTGCAATAGTCCAAAATATCGGTCATTGTAGTCATTGTGTATATGTCGTCAGATTCGATGTTCTTTCCCTCTTCGGCTAATGCTCCTCCTCCGATACTGAATACGGTCCACTCATCCGTAGTCTTTCCTTCATTATCAAAACTTTTGAAGGTCATGCCGTTAGGGTGGTAGTCGAGAAAAATATCACTTCTCCATATTATCTTGGCATTGGGCATTACGTCAAGTAAAGCAACATCTGTCATGTGCCCTTTACCTGTCGCAGCAAGGCTACCATAAAGGGTTATTTCGAAGGTAGCAGCCTCCGGATGCTTTTGTAAAAACATTTCTGCCGCACGACGAGGCCCCATTGTGTGACTGCTCGATGGCCCATATCCTATTCTAAATAACTCCTTTATCGATTTCATTGTATTTATCTTTTTATCTGTTTTATTTATTTTGCAAATGTACAAAGAATATTTTATTTATGCCTTTGCATTGGATGATTTTATTTGAAAATACACTTTTTACAATCTTTTTTGCTTAACGGCTTATTTTGATTTCACATGTAGTTTAAAAAATAATATTTTACAACTTGGTGTGAACATAAAAGGCACACCTGTACAATAATTTTGCATCAAAATTCGTATTGTTATATAAAAATGTATTATATATGGCACTGAATCAAACGAACAAGCTTGTGTGGATAGTGGAAACTATTTACAAGGCACGGAAGATAACATTTGAGGAACTCAACCGTTTGTGGATGGATAATATCGACTTGAGCGGTGGCGAGGAAATGCTGAAACGTACCTTTCATAAATGGAAGTGGAACATTTTCGATACATTTGGTTTGATAATTGAATGTGAAAAGTCTGCTCCATATCGTTATTATATTGAAAATGTGGATGATATAAAGAGTGGCGGTATTGAGAACTGGCTTCTCAGCACCTACTCCGTCAGCAATACCCTCATCGAGAGTAAGTCCATCAAAGATAGAATCCTACTTGACAATGTGCCGAGCGGAAGGGAATACCTGGAGCCGATTCTTGAAGCAATGAAGAAAAACCGTTTCGTCCATATCACCTATAATAATTATTTGAGAGATGATTTGCACGAACATTATATTATGCCCTTGTGTGTCAAGCTTTTTCGTCAACGCTGGTATGTAGTCGGACGCCAATGGCCGTCAGGAAACGACACTATCTATTGCCTCGACCGAATCCGTGGTTTCCGAATGTCAAGTCATACATTTGAATACCCCATAGACTTCAGCCCAAAGGCTTTTTTTGATGGTTGTTATGGAATAATTGTCGATAAAGAGTGCGAAATTCAGAAAGTAAAACTAAAATCAAGTTCCGGACAGGCCAACTATCTCCGAAATTTGCCTCTGCATGAATCGCAACAAGAGATAGAACGAACAGAGGAATACAGTATCTTCGAGTATCATCTCCGTCCTACTTTCGATTTTCGGCAGGAGATATTGTGGAATGGCGAGGATGTAGAAGTACTCGAACCGCTTTGGCTTCGCAATGAGATTATTGGGAACATAAATCGAATGTGGAAAAAATATAATGAAGAGAGAAAAAATAATGATGTGGAATAAATATATTAAGGAGTAACTATTATGAAAAGAATAAAATACAAAATACTTCCTAAAGATTGGACGGTTCCTGAGCAGTTGTCACAATGTGAGATTTTCGTTTTTGAGAGTACACTGGAGGGAGAGCATACAGAAGGAAATGCCAAGATTGCCTACGAGAGGTTTGGAGCAGAGTGGGGTGAGGGGTCCGGAAGAAGAGGACAGACATACGCCATTCCTACAAATTTTGTTAGAGTTGAGGAAGATTTTGAACCGTTTGTACAAGATTTTATAGAATATGTAAAGGCGCATCCCGACAATCGTTTTATATTGCCAAGAATAGAATGTAAGGATTCGGGATTTCGAGAGGATGATATTATACCGCTGTTTGAGGAATGTATTGATTTACCCAACGTTCAGATGTCTCCTAAGTGGGCTATTGCTATTATCACTTTACGCGCTATAGACGTGTCGGCAGGTTGTATTCCGAAAAATAACACTCCGGAACCGCCCAAAGTGATAGATGAGGAGGTGCTTGTCAACCTCTGCCTGCTGTATCGCTATCAGATAGGTTCGGGAGTGAACTCTCAGGTACCAAAATTTCGTATACGCTATGTGATTGACACCGACCTGTTTGGTTATGCCCAATTTGGAAATTTTTTCATCATTGATAAAGATGGTTATTACGACCTGTATGTCTGGATGCAGGATGATAAATACGCAGAGTTGCATAATCAGGATATCGTTGAGTGGTACTTCGGTGATGAGTGTTATGGTAGAGGTTACGCCGTGAGAATGATATTTGCCGGGGTGGATACGAATATTAAAGATTGCAATGGAAAAACCATATTCACCGGTGACGTTATAGAGGTGGAAGAAGCAGGCTATCCGATGGGAGTTTTTTCCATAGCAAATTCCTTGTATGCTGATAGTGAGGAAGGGGATTATGGTTTCCCTCTTGATAACCATTGTTTGATTCTCGACAAAGATAATAGAAAGAAATATAAACTAAAACGTTGTGGTACAGTCTTCTTCCAGCTCGATAGGGAGGAACAATCTAAAACCATTTGGAGCAGGAGTCTCAGCTTCAATGGTCCACGAGATACGCCGGACGAGCACGCCGCCAAAGTCCTCAAGGCCCGCTACACTCCAAACTTCGACAAAGAGGAGTGGAAATATAAGGCCTTAGAAACCCTTGAAGTCGAGTTTCATTGGGAAAAATAAGTCTAACTTTCAAGTCTTACTTTGCAGTTTGAGGCAATCGCAAGGATGTTCTTCTTGGCGGCTGCTTTGAAATAAATAGTGTCAGACGGATTTATCCTCTTGAAATCGAGTTCTATTATCATGAAGAAGATGAGTGTGGATTAAAAGATCCCGTGCTCGCACTACACAAGGTCAGCCGATTGGAATAACATCGATATGAAGAAACATCACTATAATGATTAATAAAAGGATTAGCAATAATATGCCTACATTTCCTCTAAAAAATAAACGATTTCTTTATCTCGACTAACTTGTAATTCGAGAATTTTATGTAAATTTGCAAGAGAATATAGAATAATAACGAAGAACAAACATGATAGAGAATAGAATAATTGCGAATAATGGTTCATCTATTGTGCTCTATACAACAGAGGATGGCAATACCCAACTTGAAGTAAAGTTGGAGAAAGATACTGTATGGCTTACTCAAAGCCAGATGGCAGAATTGTTTGGCATTGACCGAACTTCGATACTGAGGCATATAAGAAATATCTATAAATCAGAGGAATTAGAAGAATTTTCAACTTGTGCAAAAAATGCACAGGTTCGAATAGAGGGAAAAAGAAGAATTCAAAGAGACATATTCTACTATAATCTTGATATGATTATTTCTGTTGGGTATCGCGTAAATAGTAGAAAAGCTACGACTTTCCGTCAGTGGGCAACCTCTATCCTTAAGCAGTACCTTATCAAAGGCTATGCCATTAATCGGCGTCGCCTCGACCATTATGACGAATTGAAAGATGTGGTGAGGTTGATGTCGCGAGCCCTCACCCTGCAGGATAAGGTTTCTGAGGGAGAATATTCCGGACTTTTCAATGTAATCACCGACTATGTCTATGCACTCGACACGCTCGACCGTTACGACTATCAGTCATTGTGCATTGAGAAGACAACAAAAGAAGAACCATTCCGTGCCACTTACGAGAATGCCATGGAGGCCATCAACGCCCTGAAAGTGAAATTTGGTGGTAGCCAATGGTTTGCCAATGAGAAAGATGATTCTTTCAAAAGTAGCATAGGGCAGATTTATCAGACTTTCGGAGGTGAAGACCTCTACCCATCTGTCGAGGAAAAGGCTGCCATGCTGCTCTATCTTGTAGTGAAGAACCATTCCTTCAGTGATGGTAACAAACGTATTGCAGCCATGCTCTTTCTTTGGTTCATGGAGAAGAACGGAGTCCTTTATTCTGCAGACGGCAGAAAGCGTATAGCAGACAACACCCTTGTTGCCCTGACCTTGATGATTGCCGAGAGCCGTACGGAAGAGAAAGATGTCATGGTGAAAGTGGTGGTCAATCTTATCAATAAGGATAATCAATAAGATCATTAAATATGCAATACTTAGATAATTGCCTTCTGCTCGACAATTCCCGAGCAAGCTAGAATTGCCCTTGCTTAAATGGTAATTTTGCAACAATAGATTTCAAATTAGCAATTAAGAACGCAGTTCTGTATGTTCTAAAGACTAGTGATTGTGCGTGATTGGAGAAAAATATTATAAAAGAATTTATCCTATAAGAATATGTGTTTAAAAACCATTTTTTATGAGAATACAAGATTTATTGCCCGAAATAAATGTCAATGATAAATGGGGGAATGATTATAGAAAATTTGTTCCTAAGTTTATCTTGTATGCAAAAGAAAGAAAACATGTAAATAATTGGAAGACAGAAGTACGCGACCAACTGTTTCGCTCTGTTAATTGTATTTCTTCATTGAGGCAGGGGAATTTCTTAATTAATGAAAGAGAAATTATTCAAGAGCATTGGGATGAACTCATAAATCCTTTAGGTATTATTGCTGATAATCCGGATACATTTTGTATTGAACAGTGTTATGAAATTATTCGCATAATCAAGAAGTATACTTGCTCTAACAGACCCGCAGCATCACTTCGTTTCATTTCTGCTTTCCAACCATCACAGTTAAGTACAACTGTTACATGGTATTATTTAGACGAGATATACAATAGTATGAAAAATGCAGGTATAGACTTACCTGAAGGATATGGAGGCGATGCGATACAAAAAAGTCACTATATACAGGTTTTCCTTAAAGAGAATTATCCTTGTGTTGATGATATTGAAAGAGGTACATATGCTTGGAGAATCCCCCAATTATTGCATGAATTAAAAAAATCATCAGCTAAAAATATTTCTCAATCGATAGATGATGCTCCGTTGTCAATTATGGCAGACATTTTCTCAGTTTCAGATGTATTGAGAATGCCTCTTTCTATACCGGATTATCAACGGCCATATGTTTGGGAAACGACAAATGTTGCCCAGTTGCTCACTGATATAAAAAACAGTATGGAACAGGGTAAAAGGCAATATAGAATAGGAAGTATTATACTCCATAACGATGATATTGTTGATGGTCAGCAACGAATTACTACAATAAGTTTAATAAAACTATGGGCGAATATTGAGAATGTTGATAAAGAAAAAGGGTGTGGATTATTATTTGCCCACGAATTATCTTTCCGTCATATTAAACAAAATTATGAATATATAAAAAGGTGGTTTAATAGTATTCCGGAAAACAGGCGTATTGATTTTGTTTCTTACCTTGATAAATGCTGTGAATTTGTTGTTATCCGTGTGTCAGGAAAAGACAGTCTGTCTCTGGCATTTAAATTATTTGATTCTCAGAATGGACGTGGAAAACCTTTAGAAGCTTATAATCTTCTAAAGGCTTTTCATTTAAGAGCGATGTCCGATAGCAACGAGAATCAGAAAATAACTTGTGATAGAATGTGGGAACGGAATACAAGATATGGAAGAAGCACAAATGGCGGCATTATTGCATATGATATTTTAAAGCATCTTTTTGATGAACAATTGTACAGAACTCGCCTTTGGTGTAGAAACTCAGAAGCAAGGTCTTTTTCAAAAAAGAGAATCAAAGAGTTTAAAGGAATGCAGATTGACAAATCACATATAGTCGATTATCCTTTTCAAAACAAGCAGTTATTGCAGTTTATGACAGAGAAATTCTATCAGTTATTTCTGAAAGATACGATGCAGATATGTTCAAGGTTTAGCGATGGGGACGGGAGTGAAATCAATCCTTTTGTTTCTATAAATCAGCCTATTGTTAATGGTAATTGGTTTTTTGATTACATCCGCTCATATGCCGAGATTTACAAAAAACTTTTTCTCGAACTGGATTCTTATCAAATGTATGATTTTAAAGTGTTTTATGTGAAGTATTGTCTTTCCTACAATGGACATTGGCGTATTGGAGATAATTATATAAGAGAAATGTATAAGTCGCTAATAATGTTGTTGTTTGACAAGTTTGGCGAAGCTGGTGTTAATGCTTATTATCGTCATTTATATGTTTTGGCTTATATCTTGCGCAGAAAGCAGTCACGCGTTTATTATTCTACAGTTGCAAAATATCCGGCACAATTGTTTTCGATAATAGATAATGCAAAAGATATGTTTTCCTTACGTAAACTAGAAGATATGATAGCTCAGCCCGAATTTAAAGAAATAAAGAATGGGTATGATTTTCCATGTTATGATGAAGTTTTAAAATCCATAATATAAACATCAATATGAATAGAATTAAAGATGCAGAAGTACTAAGTGTTGAGAATATATTTAAGGACAAATATATAATACCTCTTTATCAAAGAAACTTTGCTTGGGGTGAAGAACAAATATCCAGACTTCTTCAGGATATTTATGAAAGTATGCGTTCCGGTGACAAACATTTTTACATTGGCAGCTTGGTTGTTCTTCAAAGGGGTAATGGGGAATTTGAAGTTATTGATGGACAACAACGTCTTACAATGCTCTCAATTATTTCCGGTATTTTGGATATGGGAATACATCTTTGCCTTCGTTATGACTCCAGACCGGAGGTGGAAGATTTTTTTCGTGTCCTAAATAGTGGTGTGGTACCAAATAACAGAACAGAAAGTTCTATTTCTCATTTTTGTGATGCAATAGATTTAGTTTGGTCAACACAATTGGATGTAGAGAAATCGGAATCAGTTACTCTTGAATTGGAATCTGTCAAGGACCAGATGGCGGATTATATTAAGCACAATGTTTGTCTTGTACGTGAAATTATGCCCAATGATACCGATGTTGCGTCTTATTTTGAAATTATGAATAATCGAGGTGAACAACTTCAAGAACATGAGATAGTAAAGGGTTTGCTACTTGGAAAATTGCACGAAGAAGGAAATGGTGAGTATTCAACGGTCTGCTCTATGATATGGGATGCTTGTTCTCAAATGGAAGTTAGAGTCCAAAAGTCCTTTAGCCCATCGTCAAGATTATTGTTGTTTGGAGATAATTGTGACTCTATAAATCTGACGGGTGTATCAAATGCTGCTAAATATGGGGATAATAACAAACCTTTACTTGATCGGCTTAAAGTTCAATCAAAAGAGGTAGAATCAATGACGTTGGAAGAAATAGTGAATAGTAATGTTAATGTAGGATTTAAAACAGAATTATGGGATGATGATGAGAAATCTCCTGAAGAAGAGTCTATTATTGACTTCCCAAATTTTTTGATGCACATTTTCAGACTATACTACAATCAGACTTATCTGTCAAGTTTCCATAAAGATAGTGAAGCAAAGGACATTCCTCTTAGCGAAAAGTATCTGCTTAAAGTCTTTAACACAATCAAGCAAGATATTAATCCCTTGGATTTTTTCTTGCGTTTGTTATATTGCAGAGTAATTTTTGACCGATATATCATAAAGTCGAATGTTACAGAAAATGATGAAAAGCGTGAATGGGTCTTGCTAAAACCATATATTTGCGAAGATAAAAATCGCGGAACAAAGAAATTGCAATTTAAACATACATTTGATATTGATACAAAGAAGCATGAAGCAATTGTACGTTCTATTTCTTGTTTACAAGTTTCATTCCGTACAAAGCCATATAAGAATTACCTTCAATCTATTCTAAAGTGGTTTGTGAATGACACTCTTCCAATTGAAGCTGATATGTATTTGAAAAAACTACATGAATTGATGCTAAGTGAATTCAATAGGACTTCATCTGAATATATTGGAATAACAGAATATGATAACAAACATCAAGGTACTTGTGTTCCTCATTACTTATTTAATTTTACAGATTATCTGTATTGGTGGATGAAAACCCATAATTATATAGTTAATTGGAATGATGTTTCATACGAACAGATTGAAGCAATTACTAAAGAAATAGAATTGATTCGGAAAACGGACTTCCGTTTTTTAAACAGAAACTCTATAGAACACCACTACCCTCAAAAACGTAAGGAAGAGCATAATAATGAATGCGTTTCTGATTTCGCTTTAAACTGTTTGGGCAATTTGATTCTTATCAGTAAATCTGCGAACTCTCGTTTGTCTGATAAAAATCCGAAAGACAAGGCTGATTTGTTTTCAGAAAGGACAGATTTGCCACCAACTAGGCAAATTATTTATAATATTACTAGAAATAAAGGATGGGGGAAGCAAGAGATTTTGATTCATTTAGGTTGCATGGAAGTCATTCTTAAACATCGAGAACAAATATTACAGTCATCATGTGAGTGCTAAATAATAAGGTACAATATTAATACTCTTTTGTTTATCGCAAAACCATTTTTATCTTTTACTCACCTTGAGCAATTTTTTATGGGCTTGTTCGTGTTTAACATCCTACATATGTATTTGGCGGGAGCTACCGGTTATGGTATTTATACCACTATCTTTTCGCATTTTATGAACGAAAATATGATGAGTTACGGAGAGCAACTTACTCTTACTCACTTAGATATGGCACACTTTGATTTAGGAGGGTATATCGGAAACGATTTCTTGCACTCTATGATGATGGTGACAATTAAGCAAGTGTATGGCTATGTAATTTGGTTTGCCCTCTCTCTTGCAGCGATTTTTATCCTGTGCGATATTCCTGCTATACGCACAAATATCCGTAAAGTACCTCGCTGGCCGGTATATGCCATCGAATATCTCGCAAAAAGAAGGTGATAGACGTATATTGCAATACAATAATTCACTTATTGATAATAAATATTGAGAAAAAAAGGACTGATTTTTTGTAGGAATCAGTCCTTTTGGTTATCTTGGTTTAGTTAATAAACAAATATGTAATGAGAATACAACAGACCGAATCAAAAGCCTAAGTGTCAATTGTTTCCAATACTTTATTGTTATCACTTTATCTTAAGTACTACATTCCCGAACTTGGCATAGCTTACCACCATGTTGTCGATGTCAAAGGCTTGATCTACAAATCGGCGCAGGTAGCTGTCATCCATTGGGTAGACAACTATGTGGTAAAAGGATAGTTCTCTTCCTCATTTACACATTCTTTTTTATGTTATTGTAACATCCCTGTACCCTTTAGAATCTGTTGTAGAAATTGTTGACTCGTTGCGTCAACTTTCTTAGGATCACTCTGTAAGCAATTTCCTCATTTTTATTCTCTGTAATTTGCAAATCGACAGCCAATGGCTGGCGATTTATATATTGACTCCAATACTCATAAAAAGCACGCATATCTTTAATGCTACTTGCCGAGAACCCTTTCAGTCCTGGCAGCTCCCTGCGGAATATTGAATTCATACTCGACAGTCAGTACTCCTCAGATATGCTAATATAGTCTTACCCAGTTCTGTCAGATAATATTTCTGTTTCGGATGATGTGGAGTCTTTGGATATAGAGGTGCCAATAGCCCTGCATCAATCATCATTTTGAGCGTAGTTGACACGAAAGACCTTGCAGACCTCTTGCTGAGTTCCTGCTGAGTTCAGGACTTCAATTAGCTCTGTTGAGCTATAATGATTGTATAATATATTGCTTATCAACAAAATAGCGTCACTATCTATGGTTTTTGATATTTTTGCCAAGCTATTGCTCAGTTCTGCTGAGTTCTGGGTCGTTAGTCCATTTCTCAGTCCACTTTTCTGCTCTTTATGGTGGACTGCCTGTTCCTAAGACCCGAAAGAAAGTCGATTGAAAAGCATTTCAGGATTGACTCCATCGAATTGGGCAATCAGCGATTGCCTAATTGTAACGGCATTACTGTCTTTTGAATCTAATTGGCTAATCACCGATTGGCTTTTTCCCGAAAGAAGCAA
>SAMEA3663028__coassemble_45_pt1 | contig 90155 bp, 87 predicted proteins | sample SAMEA3663028__metabat2_high_PE_039 | metagenome-assembled genome bin SAMEA3663028 (sample SAMEA3663028) | pig gut metagenome | biome: pig gut; feature: pig-associated habitat; material: faeces | place: France | collected 2012 | reverse complement strand
CCTCTTACCCCATGGGGTAAGAGAATGGTTTTGCACTTCGTTTGTGAATCTACATAAAAAAAGGAAACCGATTTTTCGATTTCCTTTTTATATATAACACACATATATTTTATCTCATAATCGACAAAATACACGCGTAATAAACTTTGCTAAAAGGGGGAAATAATATTTATTTAGCAAAATACTCCTTAACTTTTTCGTTAAGAATCATTTCTTCTTGAAAGACATAGGCACCAGTTTTTGGTGATTTAACCATTTTAATCACCTTAGAATAGCCACGACCTTCACCTTTTTGCAGTGTTGCAACCGTTTTCTTTGCCATAAGTCAATTATTTAATTTCTTTGTGAACTGTAACTCTTTTTAAGATAGGGTTATACTTTCTCAACTCAAGACGTTGGGTAGTATTTTTACGATTCTTAGTAGTAATGTAACGAGATGTACCCGGCATACCACTGTCTTTGTGTTCTGTGCACTCTAAGATAACTTGCACTCTTGCTTCTTTAGATTTTTTTGCCATAACTTATTCTCCATAATATGCTTGATCACTCAATTCATTCCAAGTGCAATAGCCTTTTTCAACAGCTTTGCAAAGGGCAGCGTGCAAGCCAAGTTTATTAATAGTACGCAGACCTGCTGCAGAAATATTTAAACTAATCCAGCAATTTTCTTCTACATAGTAGAATTTTTTACGGAACAAATTCACGTCAAAAGAACGTTTTGTGCGACGTTTTGAGTGAGATACATTGTTGCCGATCATTGCTCTTTTACCGGTAATCTGACAAATCTTAGACATTTTACTATATATTAATTGTTTTACATTATTCCTCAAAATGAGTGCGCAAAGGTACGATTATTTCCGCAAATGAACAAATTTTTCCGGAAATAATTTTATTTTCATTTAAAGAATACTCCTAAACCGCGTTCTTTTAGGACGTTAGATGGAATTAACGTGTGTAATCTCAAACGAAACTCTTTGGTTTTTCACCCAAAAATGAGGTAATTATCTCATTTTTCATCTCATAACCGATTTCATATCATCAAATATTTGATTATTTCGATGAAAAAATGCTTTTATATTGTATTTACTTCTCTATTAAAGCACTATTCAGCATCAATAACAGCACATTAACGGGGGAGTAAAAAATTATTTATCATCTACATAATATTTACCACTTTGAGAATGGTAATATTTACTATCACCGGAGTATGCATAAGAATATTTTCCATATCCGTAGCCATACTTTTTATTATGTTTCGGTTTTGGTATATCATTGATAATGATGTAGGAATGAGATAAAACTTCGTTCGTCATTTGATGTATAAAATTACGGAAGAATGTTTTATCGGTTTTTCCAACTCTAACCACAAAAAGATTTACGTCGACGAGGGATGAGATAGCATAAGAATCGGATACTAAGCCGAGCGGTGATGTATCTACGATTACGTAATCATAAATTGTTTTTAGATAATCCATAGTATTTTTCATCTCATCAGACCTTAGTAACTCTGCCGGGTTTGGAGGTATAGTTCCCACAGGAAGTATATCGTAAGGCACCTCTTCTGAAGCAGGAACAATAACTTCTTCCAATTTATTATCTCCGATAAGTACGTTCACCAATCCATTAGCCTTTTCCATACCGAGACGTTTTGACAGCTGAGGGTTACGCAAGTCCAAATCTATTAAAAGTACTTTTGAAGAGACCAATGAATAGACACCGGCAAGGTTAATTACGAAATGAGTTTTACCATCTCCCGATTCAGGGGAAGAGACCATTAAAGAGATTTTGGATTTTCGTTTGGTAATGAATTCTATCCTGGTTCGTACAAGTCGCAATCCTTCGGTAAACAAAGAGCGTTGTGAGTCGACAGATGCTACTTTTGCCGTATTATCAGTGTGTCTGATTTGACCAATGATAGGCAATCGAGTAATCATCTTAACGTCATTTTCGGTATATAGTTTATTATTCATCAATTCCAAAATTATAATGATTATAGAAGGAATTGCGAGTCCGAAAACGAAAGCAAGAATATAACTTTTTGTTTTATCCGATCCGTTTACCGGAGAAAGCGAGCATCGAGAATATTGTAATATTTTGTTATCCGACACATTAGAAGCTTTTCGTATTTGTGCTTCTGATTGTTTCTGAAGCAGATAAGTATAATAGGAGTCGTTTATTTTATAGTTTCTCTCGTAATTAGCTACAGATAGTTCTTTTTCCGGCAGGGAATGAAACTCTCTTTGAAGTCTTGAATACTCTTTATTGAAAGCGTCACGCTCCATTTTATGTATTTTACGCACATTAGCCAGCACCTCTTTCATTGTAGTTTTCACCTCTTCCATGCGTTTTGTATACCTCTCGTAGTTTGGATTTTTCTCACCTATATCGCTACGTTGCTGTTGTAGCTCATTAAAATTTGAGACCAGGTCGAGCAAAACGGGGTCGGATATACCTATTGATGAAGGGGCAACGATAATTTCTTGATTTACCGAACTTTCCAAATAATGCGACAATTCTTTAAAATACGCTTCTTTAAGGTCCATTTCCGCCCTTTGTTCATCTAAAGCGTTCATTTTTTGGAGTATTGTAGCAGTAGCAGTAGAGACATCTAAAATATTATTTTCTCTACGGAATTGGCGCAATTTTGATCCGGACACATCCAAGGAGTCGGAAATAACTTGTAATTGGTTATTAATAAATTCTATAGTACGCACGGCCTCAAGGTTTTTCTCGTCCAAATTCGCCCTAATATACTCATCACAGAGCATATTAATAAAATCGGCATCTCGTGCAGGCACATTACTTATCAATTTAACAGATACTACAGAACTCTCTTCTCCTATGAAACTGAGATTCAAGCGATAAGCGAACTCATCTTCCAAAGAGCGTTTATTTCGAAATCTGAAATAGAAATCGGAATATCTACCGGTAGTATTTAAATACAATTTCTCGATTACTCCTGTAAAGAAAACATTTTTTATTTGGTTACCATATCTGCCTTCTATTTTAAAGTCCGGAAACTGCTGTTTACTTCCTTTGTCAGAAAGTTCTATAATAAAATTCTCATCATCCACAGGAATAAAATGGAATTCTCTACCATAAGCTGCATCCTGTAAATCGGTATACATCAACTGAATAGGAGGTGTGCTATAGAGGCTCTCGGTACGGAATCTACCTTTTACATAATAATCTATAGTAAAAGGCAATTTTTGCAAAGTCCTATCAATCAAGTCGAAAGAGCCCAAAATAAGTAATTGATTGTTGCTATGAAGATAGTCAGACCCGCCGTTAAATCCCTGCATTAAAGAAAACGACTGAGAATAGTTTCCGCTTTCAATCATGATTTTAGCTTCATTAACGTACGAAGGTTGCCATTTTTTGTTGTAAAAATATGCAATAACGAAAGCCACAATCAATGTAACTACAAAGAGCCACCAATAGCGCAAAAACTTCAGAGCCCATTGTAAAATATTTACACTCATCTGAGGTTGTGAGAATTCAAAACCTTTAAATTTATCTTGATTTTCTTTATTTTCCATTACACATTAAAAATTAAAAACGTTCCATACGGTGATAAGCATACTTAACGAAGAAGAAATCAGACCAATAAAGGCAGAATATGAATTCACAGCCCAGAATCTTCGTTTAGAGACATCCACATAAATGATGTCGTTTGGATAGATATAATAATAATCCGAATCGATTATTGATTTTGTACGAATGTCAAACTGCACTATCTTTGTTTCACCATTAATTTTTCTTAGTATTTTCACATGGGCGAAATCAGCCGATTCGTTTAATCCACCTGACAAAGCAAGGGCTTGATAGATAGTTAATCGATCGCGATAAATAGGGAAATAACCGCGGCCTGCATCACCAATAACACAAAAAGTTGCGGTATTTAGAGCCACTTTCACTTGAATATCATCGGCAAAATCTTTCAATTTTTCCTCGATAATAGCCTTTGTTTGCTCTAAAGTATACCCTTCAACTTTGATTTTTTTCACATAAGGTAAATCGATAGTACCATCTTCATACACCCTATAGCTCACTGATGAACGGGAGTTTGCATTGCCGGCATTACCATAATCAAAAAGACTGGCGGTAGCATCGTTTTGCGTAATTACACGGATTACGATTTCATCATTTTTCTGAAGTTTATAAGCCACATATTCACCCTCTTTGTAGTCGGGCAAACCTTTTCTTTCTTGAATAAGCCCCACCCTTCTCAAAGGATAGCATCCGGATAATAACACAAGTGATATTATTGATAAAAATATGTACTTAACGTAATTATTCATCATTGCGGATTTGACAATTTAATTATTGAATTAACTATAGAATAGATGAACATTCCGAATGATACTGTAGTGAATACTAAGGAGATTACATTAGTAAAATTAGATGCCCCTACGTATTTTGCATTTTGGAAAGGAACATATATTACATCATTAGGTTGAATATAATAGAATTCGGAATCAATTATCGACTTTGTACGGATATCAAAAGTCTTAACGACAGTGCCATTTTCCGTTTGACGAATAATTTGAATATTACTTCTTTTTGCATAAAAAGAGAGGTCACCACTCATAGCCAAAGCTTCGAAGATAGTCAATTTCTCTCTTGGAATGGTATACCTGCCGGCACCCGACTCTCCGATAATTGAAAAAGTACGATTAGAAAGGCGCACCTCTACAGAGTAAGAATCCAATTGATCTTTAAGTTTATCTTCAATAATATTTTTTACCTCTCTAAGCGTTTTACCAAGAACGGGAATTTTGCCTACATATATATAATCTATACAACCATCCTCGCCTACCATATATAAATAGAGGCGTGAATATGAATCATCGGAATTGAAATTGGCATTAACAGACTGATTACTACCATTAAAAAGCTTCATTGATTTTTGGTCTAATGTAGACACAATGATATTAAGATAATCACCTTTTTGAAGTTGATAATCTTGAAATTCAACAGAATCGACATAACTCGGCAAGTTATCTCTATCCTGTAAGTAGTTGACTTTCTTGGATGTTACACAAGAAGAGAAAACCGCAACAATAAACAAGAAATAACATAACAGACTTTTCGCTGACATATATTCTTCACATAAAAACAATGATTGTGCAAAGTTACAAAATAATATTTATTCCAACACAAACATTTTCAATAATATTTTGAAAATACAATTATAAAACTACAATTATGGATTAAATATTATTTTCTACGTTTTTTAGAAAAGAGCCAAGGCAGCAAATCCCTATCATTAAATGCGGGATTCCAAGAGCCGTGAGTACATCCCGGAAATTCGAAATATTGCACATCGGCGCCGGAATCGGTAAGTTTTTTATAGACATTACGAGACATCTGCACCGGCACAAGATTATCAGCATCACCATGATAGATACGCCAATAGACATTTTTTGCGCGTGTTATATTTAATGTATCCGCGGCGCCGCAAATAGGCACAGCGGCAGCAAAAGTAGACGGATTTCTCCATGCAAGTTCGTATAACGCCATCGCACCCATAGAGATACCCATTATATAAATCCTGTTTTTATCCACAGAAGGCAAATTAGTTATCGAATCGATAAAGGCAGTGAGAGCATTTATTTGCCATGTAGGAGTTGTAGAATTACAAAACATACTTTGACAGATAGAATCCACTTCGGGTAACGACCAAAAACCATCCATAGGTGCTTGAGGGAAGAATACGTAAGAAGGGAATTTCTCTCTATTAACAGGATTTAAAAATTGCTGAGCACCATGAATCAGTTGCTTTTCATTATCAACACCGCGCTCTCCGGAGCCGTGTAAAAAAATCACTACGGGATATTTTTTCGTTTTAAAGAAGTTTTCCGGCTCAAGATATCTGTAAGGCAAAGAATGATTACCATCTACAAAAACAGATTTTTGATATTCAACCGATTGAGCTTCGAGCATAAATGCGAATAGAGCAGCAACAACAGAAACGATTATCTTTTTCATAAACAACATTATCAATAATTTTTCACAAACCTATCCATATCCGATTTAGCTACTTTGGCTTTCAAAGTTTCTCTTTTATCATAAGCCTTTTTACCTTTAGCAATAGCAATTTCCAATTTAGCGAGACCTTTTTCATTTATATAAAGGCGAATGGGAATGATTGTATAGCCGGTTTCTTTAGTTTCCCTTTCGTATTTTTTCAATTGACGCTTGCTAAGGAGTAATTTGCGGTCGCGTTTTACATCATGGTTATAATAATATCCCAATCTATAGGCTGATATTTGCATATTTTTCACCCACAATTCGCCGTTATCAAAAGTGCAATAAGTATCAACGAGGCTGGCTTTACCATCTCTAATCGATTTAATCTCAGTACCGTAGAGCACTATTCCCGCCTCTATTCTATCGCTCAAAAAATAATCAAAAGAGGCGCGCTTATTTTTAATTTCTTTTGTATTATTACCTTTCGCCATAATGATTTAACTAACAAGTTGCAAAGTTAGTAAAATATATTCGAACGAGCAACCATGCCACTCAACAAACATACAAACCCCTACTTTCAACAAGCAAGTGCAAAATTACAACAGTTGGTTGATAAAAACAAGGACTGGGATATTTATAAATTTATTTTGCACTTCGATTGTGAATATAGATTGTATTATACTTATACGTTTACAGAACAGTCTTTTAAAGATATGTGTAATGGAGAAAATGAAGAATAATGTAAATAATTATTGAATTAGATTATACCGAAATCAGTATTTGTCTTGATATGTATTCCTTTCGCTAATTGTCTGTGATTGGTGATAATTTTGAAAATACATAATGTAATTAGTGTTGTGTCAATGGTTTGTTGAAAATATAAAAATTGATATTAAGTTTATTTTTAAATTTAAAAAATTCATTTGATAGTATAAAATTTTTGAAGTACACTTGCAAGTGAAAAATCTGCTATAAAAATCATATAATATAAATTGATAAATAAAATTTTCCTAAATGACTTACTTTAAATTATTATCTCATGAAAAAACACTATTTTTATTTTTAGTATTGTGCCAAAGTCTCTATGTTGAGATGTCTATAGCACAAAATGTCACAGTCGATACATTTGTTTGTATTGACATTACACAAGATTCTATTTTAAAATCTTCTTTATCTCAAAAGTCTGCCAGGGTTAGTGGAATTGTAACTAATCAGGTTAATAATGTGCTGAATAGTTTTTTGCAACGTCAGAATACAAATTTTACGGTGGATAATGAAACAATTCTTTATGATTCAAAAGGAAATTCTCATTTTCGGTATGACGTCAAGTATAAAGGTATACCAGTTCATAATTATCAATATACAATTCATAGTGCTGATGATACTTTAAATACTATTACCGGGTTGAATCTTTTTTCAGATGATATTTCTGTCATTCCTTCCATAACGGCTTCAGAAGCTATAGAATTTGCAAAAACAAATCTTCCTGCACAAAAATATTTTTGGGAGGATGCGGAACTTGAAGAAATGATTAAACACATAACAGGAGATGTTTCCGCTTCTTATTATCCAAGTCCGGAATTGGTTGTTTTTAAAGATGCGCAACAGTTGCCAGTACTTTCATACAGAATGGAATTGTCTGCTTCAATACCTTTATTCTCTTATGAGGTATTTATTTCTGCAATGGATGTATTGTTGTTTCGTCAAGCAAAATTAATATAAGATAATAAAAATATTGTTTAATTTATAAAAATATTATAGTTATGAAAGTAATTAATAACATTTGTTGCTGCATATTGGTGTTGTTGGCTGTTTTGTTTTCAGGTTGCCCTACACCGCCGGTTAATCCGGAAGATCAAACTATGGAATTTAATGTAGTTTGGAAAAATAATATCGGTTCTTCTCTTGAAGTAAATGCAGATTGGAATATTGTGGATGGTGTAATATTCAATGCCGTGGATACGGTACTCCGGAATGGAGATTCAATAGTAATCGCTGTTGTAAAGAAAATAGTATCCGTGGATTCTGACCATACAATGCAGATGTATGAAGAGGAGATGTTGCTGAAAATAACAGAAGCAATAAAACGAGTGGATATGCGGTATTTCGAAGACAAAGTCATGTACACTTATAGTGGAGACGGAGCATCATTGTTCGGAGAATATGAAGAGTATACCGTCCAAGACAAAGATAAAATAGTTGTAATATCAAAAGAAATTTTAAGTCGTGCAAAATTTGTAGCCACGGAAGGAGAACTTGCAACAGCTTCCATTAACTGGCAAAATGACTTTGTAAAGCCAATAGGATTGCAGATTACGTCTGCTTCTAATCCTTAATATAATATAAACAGACAAATAGCACCTGAAGAGACTGTAAAAATAGTGGATTTGTCGTATTACATTTACCCGAATGATGAAGAGCTGAACGCAAAAATGCTTGCAAACGCTATGGCAGACTATAAATTATCGTTAGACGATGTAATATTCACTCTTTCAGAACCCAAAGACAATCAAGAATGGCATGCAGATGAAGAATGGACAGATTCTATTAAAATGTATTGTTTGAATTTGACAAATAATTATTTATTTGATTTAGACAATTACGAGTATGATAATAATTATACTTTGATACTCTATAATCGACTTCTTTATATTGATTTTGATGCACTTCAAGATACAGTAATAAAACATGTTCATTCTGTTACATGGAAAAACGGTAATACAGTACCTATGGTTGTAGACATTAAATATATGCGAAATAGTATATATAATATTTCCGGGGATATTTATTGTACAATACAACCGGGAGAAATTTATGAAATGCCGGAGTTCTTTTATTATGAACAAAAAGGGGCGTATCCATTTATGCCTTGGGAATCCAATTTTTGGTATAGTTATATGAATGAGATGAAGAGTGTAGTCATCACTTATGGCGATAAGACTTACGATATGGCTGTAGATGGAAGACGCAAGTTTGTAAGTCCAAGCTATAATGACTTGTATTATTCTTATACTTTTACCGAACAGTCTTTTGAAGCTGAAAGTGATGCTGAATATCCGGAGTAATTATCTTTCATTATAGCTTGTCCGGTAAAAGTATTTTTAAGAGATAAAAAGGACTGATACTTCTTGTGGGTATCAGTCCTTTTTGTTGCATTTGTATTTGAAATTAAAATAATATTTCCATAAATCCTGATGTTCACGAATATATCTGTAAATACTTTCATGTGAAATCATTACGTTCCGTTCTTTCAAATTAGCCACTATCTGTTCCGGAGACCATTGGTCTTTGACAAGCATCTTTATAGCCTCCTTCATCACATGTGTTTTAATTTTACGATTGGCTGCCGTGCGTTCACGACGCCACATAGCATCTTCGTGCGCCTCTTTATAAAGATAGCGTCCATGACGGTTACTATTACGTTTTACTTCCCGACTTACTGTCGATATTGAAACACTTATCTGCCGAGCAATTGTAGAATATGTCTTTTTTTCTTGTAATCCCAGATAAATTACGTACCTTTGCTCTCGGGTTAGCTGTTTATACATAGCAATACAAAATTAGTTAATCCCGGGGAGATTTCGGTCTCCCCTTTTTATTTTTTTGTATTGCTTGTTGATTTTCGGCTTTTCTCCCCCACAAGAGGCGTCCGGACGCCTCTTGTGGGGGATTATCCTTCAATGGAAGTTATTTATAAAGTATATTTTGCACTTCGGTTGTGAATATAGATCATTATTTTTTACAATCCCAAATTAATTATTTTTACAAATATTCAAACATACATTAGGGAAAAATTTTCAATGAAAAAACACTTTAATACCATGAAATATCACTTTATTTGAAGCGATAAACTCTATATATGCCATAAATATCATATTTGATTTTAACGTCTATTATATATACAAATAATTCAATATCAACACACTAAACACATAATTCAAATTAACAGCACTACATTTCCTTCAATAGTTTTCAGATAAAAATTTTTTTTGTAACTTTGCAGATTGAAAAAAGGCACAATATCTATTGGTTTGTATTTCTATAAAACCTCTGTTTTTTACTAACACAACACTCAATGATTAAAGATAAATTATCACAAAGTACCAGGGAGACAATATTTATAATCCTCCTTTTTATTGTACCTTTTCTTTCACCGGCAATAGCCTTGTTTTGTGGATTAGTGGTTGCCTTAACAATGGGTAATCCGTTTATCCAACACAACAAGATATTCACAAAAATTCTTTTGCAAGCCTCAGTAGTGGGTTTAGGATTTGGAATGAACCTCCAAGAGGCATTAATCGCCGGCAAAACAGGATTTATATTTACTTTATTTTCAATAGCCTTAACAATGGGGTTAGGCTTATGGATAGGTAAATTATTAAAGGTTGATTTACAAACGAGGACGCTCATTTCCGGAGGTACAGCGATATGCGGAGGAAGTGCAATAGCCGCTTTAGGACCGGTAATCAATGCCAAAGACAACTCCATGACGGTAGCCTTAGGCACGATATTCACTTTAAATGCAATAGCACTATTTATCTTCCCTCCAATAGGTGATTTATTAAAACTGACGGACACGGAATTCGGATATTGGTGTGCTATAGCGATACACGACACCTCATCAGTAGTAGGAGCAGCCGCTACCAGAAGTGAATTGGCATTACAAGTAGCAACGACAACCAAGCTCATAAGAGCATTATGGATAATACCACTTTCATTAATAGTAGCAGTAGTATATAATAAGGTAAACAAAACAGAAACGGAAGGCAAGAAAAAGATTAGTATTCCATGGTTTATCTTCTTATATATCATAGCAATGGTAATAGCTACATACATACCGGAAGGCAAAGAAATTTATGCACAAACCGTAAGTATAGCAAAATATGGAATGATATATACCCTCTTCTTGATAGGATCGGGATTATCATGGGAAAGTTTGAAACAAGTAGGATTTAAACCGATATTATTAGGAATATTATTATGGATTATCATCTCGGTAGTATCGGCACTAACGATAATCTACATAGGATTTTAAATAGATATTGACAAATAAAACATCAATATTGCCACTATGGCTCAGTTGGTAGAGCAACGCATTCGTAATGCGTGGGTCGCCGGTTCGAGTCCGGCTAGTGGCTCAAAGCACAGAATTAAATTAAAAATGTGCTTGATAGAGGGAAAACTAAATTAGTTTTCCCTCTTGTTATTTATTGACTATCAATTCAATAAATTTATATTAGACCTCCAAAATTAGACAGTTAAACAATAATTTAATTTTGCATATGGCTTAAGTTACCATTTGATAGACGTTAAAGGGTATTGCTCCCTCGAGTCCTTGATAAGGTCGTTGATAGTTGTAGCATCGGATCCTCCTATCTATCCCCATCCTGAGTTTTTTGACATCGTTTGTTGGAAGAAATAAATATACTCTTGCTTGATAAATCGCCAGAAGCGTTCAATCCATATATTATCCTTGCAACGGCCTCGACCATCCATGGACACCATCCCTATCAAGGAACTCTTTCAAGATATTGAAACCTGCGATTTCATTGAACCCAAGCAAAACGATGGTCAACAAACTATAAAATTTGATTGGTCATAAAATATACGATTTTTTTAAGATTTATAATTTACGTCCGCAAACAAGTGGACACTAGTGTGGTTATATCAAAAAAAATCTTTGTATCTTTGCAACCGGGAAAGCCCAACGAGGAATGAGCAGCCGCCCTAAAAAGGTTGGCATGCCAACCTTTTTAGGGCAGTGTCAACACAATCAGTCGAATGTCAACTAAATCAGTAAAAGTTGCGATTTTTAAGATTGATGTGTCAACTAACTCAGTAAACAACCCCTAATTGTGCAAACCCCAATCAGGAAATGACAATTTGTATATAGATATTGATAAACGTTAAAAGATATGGGAATTTGGCATTTGTCTCTAGTTGCATTAACCAAAGAAAATGCAGAAAACATAAAATCATACGCTAAGGAACTTAATGGAAAATATAATTTTCATCCATTCAATGAGAGAACTTTAACGGGGCTTGAATATATTGATATGGGCATCATATACAGTCATGTGACACCTGATTGCCTTAAGAACTTTCATAAGTTCTCAGAAGAAATAGCGGCACACTTCAACGAAGTAAAGCTTATTTGCGAAGAGTTTGACTCTAATACTCAACAGTTGTTTACTTACTGGTCAAATAATGGCATATTGCGTCTTATAAAGAAATGTAAAATAGAACTATATGCTACTGATAATTTTGAAATTGTCCGTGATTTTGCAGTGTCTGCAGCAGTAGAGGCTGGATTGGAACTTAATGACAGCACTGAGGCAAATGTAATCTCTTTCACATATGATGCACTTCAAAAGCAAGAAAAGGTAGATTTGATACTTGATTCTCTTTCAATTCAGTTCCCAAATACCGAGATAATATGCTTGAAGGAAACGGATGACTGCGCTGAGACACCTTATGAAGGTTGCTGTGTTATCAGCAACGGTGCTTGCAAATGGCATCAACTGGATTATACCGCCAACTATATTCTAATGGGAATGTGTTACGATTGCAATATCAACCGTTTTGACGCAGCAAAAAATCCGGTGGCAGTAGTGGAAAAACTTTTGGAAAAAATCAGGAAAGGTGATACATATCCTCTTGATAGAAGCAGTGCTGTCCGTGAGGTTGTCAGAGCGCTTACTCAGGGGTCTGAATATCAGAGTGAATTTATGAAGTTGCTAAGGCCGGAGGTAAAAGAATGGATAACCGATTATTACGAAAGTTTGAGGTTATGGCATAGTGATCGTACTGCTACTCCTGAAACTGTTCCAGAAGATGCACCTTCTGAGCCTGAAGATGATAAATTATTACCTTCTGAATGGTTTGAGTAATAAGAAGACTATATGTTTGAAATGTTGTAAAGCCTCTTCATATCATCTTTTATCCTATCTTCTGTTTTTGCAAACACAGGTCCTGGTGCTGCGAATGTACCGCTTCCCCTTAAACATAAGAAATATATTTCCTGGTCAATGTGTCTATCCTTGTCTTTGATATAACCCCGATATAATTTATATATTCGGTTGATATTTGTTGAAGTACCTCTTTTCTTCGGCCAAGATCCTGAACTTATTGCAGACCCTGAAGGAGATACGAAAGGTTTGCTGGGATTATCATAATCTATACCCCATTTGGCAACTTCTTCAAAACCTATTTGGGAGAATATTTTCTCCCAATCTTTGCCGAAACAATATCCCAGGCGCCTTTTGCCGTTGCCTGTCAATATAGATGCCACAGGTGTCAATACATTCTGTTTGATAAAATCAATGGACTTGGGATCAAGTGTGATATTCCAACTCTTGGAATGAAAAGGGCATAACTCAAACGCAAACATCTTCTCGCGTACATTACCTACGGAAAGAAATCTGCTGAACCAATTCAGTCGTTTTGATTTCCACCAGGTTACCCCCGGAATAGTTGCATTTGTACTGATGAAAGGAGAATACTTAGCATTGTTGATGCCCGCTGAATAACCCCATTTTGCCAAGTCGTCCAAAATAGGATGACTTGGAGAATTCTTGGATTTGAATGAATCAGACACGTGAGATAGTCCTGGATTCAGGTCAAGAACAACTATTGCATCTTCGAAATTCACCCAACTTACTGCACCCTTAAACGCATCTCCAGTATAATAAGGTTCCGGCATATAAGCGATGTTCTTATGCAGATCTGTCTGTATAAGATTGCCTCTGCTGTCTTTAGGGAAAAATGCCTGACCGTCTGAATCATTCAGGATGAAATCATCATGATTCTGATTCTCTAGCCATTTTTTCAAAAAAATATCCCAAAAATCTTTATACTCTTTATAGGTCTTCATCAGCAGTTACAATTTTACAATGATTATCAAAGAAGTTTTCAGAGCAGTCAGATATACCTAAAATCTTTGCTCTGGCACAACCAAGAAGGTCCCTCACTGTATAGGCACCTAAAAGAATGTTATGATTGTATTCCAGCGGAAGATACCTGTCCATGATGTCAATGTTTGACGGAAGGTCCCAATCTTCCACCTTATCTGGGAGGCTGCAGTAGAATTCCAAAGTCTCAAGATCCAATTCCTCAGAGGCGTGCATGCATAAGACACTACGGTAATAGTTGTATGCAAACAGAACGATATCCTTGGAAATAAGCGAAAAGAGGATATTCATCTCAATATCCAGCTGGGCATCCTTCAATTGTGCAACTATCTCTTTCTTTCTGGCAAGTTCTTCTTCCTTCTTAGCCTGCTCTATCCTTATTTCTTTTGCCATTTCTTTTATCCAACTACCCTTATCAGGGCTATCCATATCCTTGTAAGAACGAAAGATACCAGATTTTAAATTCTTTCTCATAAACTAGTTGTCTTGATGTGATTTCTAAAACTTTTACTTCTATCGCATCCAGGCACGGGTATAATTGCCAAATCCTTCGTAAATGTATGTCCAGCCATTAGACATCATGACCTGAACGGTATCCCCTACCCACCTGGCATCCAGAACTTTTCCACACGGAAGGCACAACCCTGTTCTTTCATAGGTTGAACTATAAACATATACAGTACAGTCTGTATATTCCACTCTACCAAAATTAATGGTTTTACTATCAAATTTTGCCATAGATCAAGTTTTTATGTTAGCATTTCTAATTTTTTACAATTATACTCTGAAATAGACGAAATGAAAAATTTTTTAATAACTTTTTTAATAAAATATATTTTTTCAACATTTATCCCAATCTATGCTACGAAGGCAAGCTGGAAGTTTATTAACTTTAACCTTATGATGTGGGATATCGAAGCCGATAACCTCGATCCAAAAAAAACGTTGAAATAAACCTGCGATAAGATAATGAACAACGTCCCTTCAAATTTGGAAGGGGCGTTATTGTTATTATTCGTTTTTTGCTATAGGCTATATTTAAAGGACGGCATAATTAACATCGCCTATAATTTCTGTTGCACTAGGATAATGCAGTCTTACCAATCTGCGTCTTCCTTCACGGTCATTCATCAGTCTGTAAGCCTCGTCATCGGGTAACTCAGTTTCGAATCTTGCCAATAAACACATGTTTGTAACCGTTGCAGTCTTGTATTGTGCAATCACTCTTACTCTTTTCATAATTGTTTAATTTTAATGGTTAATAGAATATTTATTTTGTTTTGAGCAATTATACTCGGAAATGAGTAAAACAAAAAATAATTCAAGACTTTTTTTTTGGGGGGGGGTATTTATATGTCTTTATGGTGACATTCGATGCACTGTTGCACTGTGCCCCCTTTTTACTAACGATGCAGATTGTTTTCGCTTCTATATCATATTAGGCGCGGATTTGAGGATTTAGAATATATATTTTAGACAAAATTCTCCAAAATGTAATCCATATCACTACCTTTTGGAAAATTATTCATGTTCTTGCTTCCCCAAATGCTGAAAAATCTTATTTCCGGGAGTCTGTCAATGGTGAACTCCAAACAGTGAGATTTAGTTCCTGGTACAGTCCGTTGGGGAGATGAAATGGAGCTATATCCTATTCCGTCAAGAAATTTCAAAATCTCAGCAGTTTTCCTTCCAGAAAGTTTCAAAATGACTTTGTTTTTTTAATTTTTCATTCGCTATTCTCTTGCTTTCATGGGCTGCAAAACATATTGCATACTCATAGACATTCAGTATGTTATCTTTGAGATATTTGCCAAAGCCACATTTTGCACTCATGTTCTCCGTATGCCAAGGAATCAGTTCTACACTCAGATGGTTGTCTAATGATGGTATATAGTTTCATGCCATTTGGCTGTTTTGGGTAGACAACCGCTATTAACAATATCTGTAGCATAGGATCCTTTGTAAGGTACATTATTGCGCAACTGAATATCTTTTCCTTGTCCCGGGTTGAAATTGATAACCACGCTATGCAAAGGAATATCCATGTCATGGTTTCCCCACCATGGCTCCGGGATATAGCCGCTGGAATTGGTTCCTAAGGCTATATTGTTCAAAAGTGGTATTGTATTTGGGTCTGTCCACGTACCCATAGGGCGGCCTGCATACCAATCGACAATGCGGTCCTCCCATGTGTTGTAACCAATATAGGGTGAAATAATAACTTTTGCCATCGTATTATAATACTATATTTTATTGAACTTGTTTTTAGGAAAAGACAAAATCTGTAGTACAGTTATAGAACATACCGGACATATCAGTAACCTCACTTGTGTCAAAGCTGCTTAAATCAAGAGACCGAAGAGACTGGCAATCGTAGAACATAGCCTTCATTGTAGTAACATTACTTGTGTCAAAGCTGCTTAAATCAAGTGACCGAAAAGAATTACACTCATAGAACATGTAAGACATATTAGTAACCTCACTTGTATCAAAACTGCTTAAATCAAGTGACTGAAGAGACTGACAAAAAAAGAACATACAGCACATATTAGTAACCTTACTTGTGTCAAAGCTGCTTAAATCAAGTGACTGAAGAGACTGACAATCACTGAACATATAGGACATATCTGTAACTTTACTTGTGTCAAAGCAGCTTAAATCAAGTGACTGAAGAGAATAACAACGACAGAACATACCGCACATATTAGTAACCTTACTTGTGTCAAAGCTGTTTAAATCAAGTGACTGAAGAGACTGACAAGAAAAGAACATACAGCACATATTAGTAACCTTACTTGTGTCAAAGCTGCTTAAATCAAGAGACTGAAGAGGATGACAATCACTAAACATACCGGACATATCAGTAACCTCACTTGTGTCAAAGCTGCTTAAATCAAGTGACTGAAGAGAATTACACGCCCTGAACATCTCACTCATATCAGTAACCTTGCTTGTATCAAGGTTATTTAGTCCTACAACCGAAGTTAAGTTTCTAAATTCCTTGAACCAACATTTTGTCGAACAGATGTTGTGGCAATTGGCAAATGATTCATCAAAGAAAACCGTTACGATATCATCACTATGTTCTCTCCATTTTTTATCTTCAATATTCATTCCGTTGCGATCAGATTTCAATTGGTCGTAATAGAATGTTAGAGTTGCATTGTTGTTGCTCAATACCGCATAGGGTTCTTTTTGTAATTTATCTGCCATAACTATATATTTTTATTTATAGATTTATTATTTTATTTTTTCTGCATCGGGCATAATGTATGGAGTGAAGAGGATAGGATCGCCATCTCCCGGATAGTAATAAGCACGAAGATGTTCTTCTTCATCGTTCAGCATTTCCACATCAATCTCTTGGCTAAATCGCATAGAGAAGAGGTATTTGTTCTCGGAGCGCAACATAATTTTGTGGCGGAACTTGTCCGTCGCATTTGCGTCATAGTCGCCCTTGAACAAGATATTGGCTGGCTTGTCCACATACAATAAGATATGCACTCCTTGATTGGGACCTTCTTCCAATATATAGGTCAATGCTGTTGGAATGTCATATTGGTTGGATTGTGTCATGTCAGATTTTTCACCTATCTTAGTGTTGCATTTCAAGACAAGCAAAAACTTCAATGGCATTGCAAATGTACAAATAAAATCTAAGAAAATCACTCCTTTTGGAGGAATATTTTTCAATAATCCTAAATTCCGCAGCATTTTAGTATAACTTTCTTTTTAAGTTCCTGGGCAACAAAAAATTGCCCAGAATTTTGCAATGTCAGATTTTCACTTACCTTAGTCTGCATTTCAAGACAAGCAAAAACTTCAATGGCATAGTAAATATACAAATAAAATCTGAGAAAATCACTCCTTTTTCTAACTCAACTATCTCACTTTGAGTCCGGCATCCTCATAGGCTTGTGCAAAAAAAATCACATTCCAGTGTTAGTTCCCAACCTTGCGCATAAGACGTTCGTTTTGACTTTTCAGTTGCTTGACTTAGCGCTTGTCTACTGCATTGGACTCGAACGCTTTGGATGAGTTCTGGAGCAACTCTTCTTTCCAACTGGTGATGACAGAAGGAGCTACATGACACTTCTTAGCAAGTACTACTAGTGGTTCCTTCTCTTGGAGTGCTTCAAAGGTTACTTTGGCCTTAAAGATTGGATCAAATTTACTTGGTCTACCCATAACTTTTAGATTTTAGTTGCAAAATTACTAAATATTTTAAATTTTGCAAGTTGTCTAAAATTTTGGGACTATTATACGTGTTGAAATAACCCTTGTAGCAGACAATGATGCTGCTATCTAATGTAATTTTTAGTTTACAATGTGTTGTATAGGACAACTATCTTAAAACTAATCACTTTTGTGATGTCCGTATAAATTCATACACTGCATTGTCAGTGCGCCAAAATCTCTCGTCCATAATATCCCAACCTAAATAGTGTACATACTTCAAAATTATTTCTTTATTAAAACGTTTTCTTTTCAATCGCTGTTTATATAATTCCGTGTTCTCAAATTCCAAAGGCTCACCATCTTCGTAAAAGACCCACTGAGGATCCCTATAACATAAAATATTACGCACATTGATTTGAGAATAATAGTGCAAGTGGTATGCCTCCATACATTTAGACTTGCCATCGGAAATGGTGATGCTATAATATTTCATTCCGCATTGTTTTGCCACATATTCAATAAGACGCACATACCCATCTATGATGTTGGCATATAATACTGTTGTCTGCGGTTTACTTTGCGGTGCGTAAAGAATAAAACTCACTTGCGGTGCATTATACTGCTGAATATAGTATTCATATAACACCATTGATTGTGTGTTAATTTGATGCACAGAATACTCTTTTCCTATGACAGAGACAAAATTTTCTCTGACATATTCTATTTCTTTTGGAAAGAAAGTAAGCGTAATGCCATTTATATTCATTATTCTATTGTTTTTAGAATTACTTTTGAGTTAGGATCATTTTTTAGAATCGTTTGCTGATGAAGACTTGTTTATTATCATTTTGTTTTATCAATCCAGTCATCAATAGATGTCAACCATTGACATTTTATGTTATTATAGTGAGAATAAATTCTGTCTTCAATGTGATTACCATACCATACTGCACATCGCTCCAAACCTTCACATTCAATACGTTTTGCTGAAATTGTGTTCCCTGTTTCACAATTGTATAGGAAAAAAATATGAGTTTAATCATATCGCTAATGGAAACACAGATGATAAATAACACATTTTGGGTATTAAGTTCCTTTGTGCTACAGACAGGTTTTGAATACTTTCCGTCAAAATTTGCAATAAAACTATTTTTTAGAAATTGAGCATAGACATAGTATTCATGATGCACATGAATTTCAATAATACTTCCTTGAGTAAGTCTCTTCATAATTATTCTCCAAATTCTTAAATAGTGGCCAAATTTACACAAAAACAACTTTACTAACAAATAATTTTCTACAAAAATATCACTTCCATTAAAATTCTATATAAATTCATCTACTTTTTCTTAATAGCAATGGAATATCAGTATTTTTTTGTAACTTTGCGTTCTTTCAAATATGTATAAGAAGTGATTTTTATTTAATTTGCAACTTATTAATACTTAGAGATATATGAACATTGAAGAGAATATTTCAAAGGCTGTAGTTGGTGCTGTAAAATCGTTATATGGTATAGAAGTAGCGGAAAATGGCATTCAATTACAAAAAACTAAGAGCGATTTTGAGGGCGACATTACCTTAGTGGTCTTCCCTTTCACAAAAACTGCCCGCAAACAACCCGAAGTTATTGGCAATGAAATCGGACAATGGCTTACAGAGAATACCGACATTATTGACAAATACAATGTAATAAAAGGATTTTTAAATCTAAGTATTTCAAAAGACAATTGGATTTCCACGTTAAATAACATATATAACGACAAGAAATACGGCACAAAAGAAGAGACTCCGGAGTCGCCGTTAATGATGATAGAATACTCCTCTCCGAACACTAACAAACCGCTTCATTTAGGCCACGTACGTAATAATTTACTCGGCTACTCTATATCTCAAATTCAGAAAGCGAATGGTTGGAAAGTAGTAAAAACCAATATTGTCAACGACAGGGGAATACACATCTGTAAATCGATGTTGGCATGGTTGAAATACGGCAATGGAGAAACACCTGCAAGTACCGGTATGAAAGGCGACCATTTGATTGGTAAATACTACGTGGAATTTGACAAGCATTACAAGGCAGAGCTCAAAGAGTTACAAGCAAAAGGGATGTCGGAAGACGAAGCGAAATCCAATTCCTCATTAATGAAAGAGGCACAAGCTATGCTGTTAAAATGGGAACAAAACGACCCTGAAATACGTAGTTTATGGCAGATGATGAACGAATGGGTATATGCAGGATTTGATGAAACATACAAACGCCTTGGAGTGGATTTCGACAAGATATATTACGAATCAAACACATACCTCGAAGGGAAAGAAAAAGTTGAAGAGGGACTAAAAAAGGGAATCTTCTATCGTAGAGAAGATGGTTCCGTATGGGCTGATTTAACTTCAGATGGCTTGGATGAGAAATTACTTCTTCGCTCCGACGGCACTTCCGTATATATGACGCAAGATATAGGAACTGCCAAACTTCGCTATCAAGACTACCCTATCGACAAGATGGTGTATGTAGTTGGCAACGAGCAAAATTACCATTTCCAAGTACTCTCCTTGCTTTTGGATAAATTAGGATTTAAATGGGGAAAAGAGCTTGTACATTTCTCTTACGGCATGGTGGAATTGCCAAATGGAAAGATGAAGAGTCGCGAAGGTACGGTAGTAGATGCCGACGATTTGATGGATGGTATGATAGAAGAGGCGGCTCAAACTTCCGCAGCTTTGGGCAAATTGGAAAATTGTACAAAAGAGGAGATTGACAATATCAATCGTATGGTAGGCTTAGGTGCTTTGAAATACTTTATTTTAAAGGTAGATCCAAGGAAGAATATGACTTTCAATCCGGAAGAATCTATTGATTTCAACGGAAATACCGGTCCTTTCATACAATATACATGTGCGAGAATAAAATCAATTTTGCGTAAAGCATCGGAGCAAGGTATAGATATTAAAGAGGTAAAAGGCATTACACTTCAAGAGAAAGAGGTATCGTTAATACAAAATCTCACCTCATACCCTTCGATAGTAGAGCAAGCCGGAAAAGACTTTTCACCGGCACTCATTGCCAATTATGTATATGATTTGGTAAAAGAATACAATCAATTCTACCAAACATCCCCAATATTAAAAGAAGAAAATGCCGAAACAATGAATATGCGATTGATGCTATCTGCATGTACCGTAAAAGTCATTGAATCGGGCATGTCACTCCTTGGCATAGAGATGCCGGAGAAGATGTAAGCAATAATATTACATATTATTACCAAATATCCGTACGCCGAGTGTAACCATAAAAGAGTTCACCGGCGTATGGCTTAATGTATTACCATTTTCATCCTTATACTTATATAAATCCGGCAAGATAGTATATCGAGCATCTAAAGTCACTCTCCAAAAGTCAAAACCCAATCCGCAATCAAGGCCTAATCGGGTAGGACGGATAGATTCAGAAGAGAACTCTTCGTTATTAGTAGATCCTACATCGAAGCTGAATTTCGGTCCCACCATAATTCTCAATTTAAATTTTTCCAAATTTACAGCACTGATACCTAACAATACAGGCACGTCGATAGTGTTATTCTTATACCCTAAAGTTTTCACTTCACCACCTGCATATTCAATAGTTTTCACATAAGAGAGGAAATTATAATTTACTTCTGGTTGAGCAAAAAATCTGCGACCAATTCTTAAAAACAATCCGGCATTAAAACCATTTTGCAAATTTGTTTTAACGTCGAAAAGGTTATTAAAAGATTGATTATCTTCGAGTACTGTACTATAACCGGCTTTAGCACCGATAGAAAAAACTTGAGCATTAGTTCCTACACAGAGCAATGCAAAGAATAAAATCAAAAAAAGTATACGTTTCATAAAAACAGTAATAATAGATTGTTTTAATAATAATATCTTATATTAAGACTAACGTAAAAAAGGAAAGTTTATTATTAAAATCAACAATCACACTAAAAAAGGCTGTTTGAATATAAAATCCAAACAGCCAAAAATATATTACAATAATATTATTTCTCCCAATCAAGGATAACTTTACCGCAAAGGCCTGACTCCATAACATCAAAACCTTTTTGGAAATCATCAATAGGGAAATGGTGAGTGATAACAGGGGTAAGGTCTAATCCGGAAACAATCATCTGTTCCATTTTATACCAAGTTTCCCACATTTCACGTCCATATATACCCTTAATAGTGAGGGCTTTAAAAATTATTTCGCTCCAATCTACAGTAGTAGTAGGAGGAAGAATACCAAGTTGAGCTATTTTAGAGCCGTTATACATATGAGCTACCATATCACGGAAAGCGATAGGAGAGCCGGACATTTCGAGTCCGACATCAAAGCCGCGGATACCGAGTTGTTTCATAGCGCCCTCAATAGTTTCGCCTTTAGTAGCGTTAACAGTGAGAGTGGCACCCATTTTACGAGCGATATCGAGGCGATAGTCGTTCAAATCGGTAACAACTACACTCTTAGCACCTGCAAATCGAGCGATAGCGGTAGCCATAGTACCTATAAGTCCTGCACCGGTGATAAGAACATCCTCGCCGAGTAAAGGGAAAGAGAGTGCTGTATGCGTTGCATTACCAAACGGGTCCATAATTGCAGCCATATCATCAGATATTCTATCATCCAATTTTACTACATTAGACTCAGGGATACAGAGGTATTCAGCAAAAGCGCCGTCTCTATTTACGCCTACACCGATACTATTTTCGCAGATATGTTTTTTACCGCGACGGCAGTTACGGCAGTGACCACAAGCGATATGGCCTTCACCGGTAACTCTGTCACCTACTTTTATATTTTGCACTCCTGCACCAACTTCAGCAACGATACCAACGTATTCATGACCGATAGTCATCGGAGTTTTTATTGTTTTTTGACTCCATTCATCCCATTTATAGATATGGAGGTCTGTACCGCAGATTGCAGTTTTTTTGATTTTAATGAGGACGTCGTTAACACCGACCTTAGGCATTGGAACATCTTCCATCCAAATACCTTTTTTTGCCTCTTTTTTTACTAAGGCTTTCATTTTATTATAAATTAAAAGACTGATTATTATTTAATCACGCCAAGTTCTTTACCGATTTTGGTAAATGCGGCGATACATTTATCAAGGTGTTCACGTTCGTGAGCGGCAGAGATTTGCACACGGATACGGGCTTCATTTTTAGGCACTACAGGATAGAAGAAACCGGTAACGTAGATACCCTCTTCTTGAAGACGAGCAGCCATAATTTGAGAAAGTTTTGCGTCATAAAGCATTACAGCGCAAATTGCAGATTGAGTTGGCTTGATATCGAAACCAGCGGCGAGCATTTTCTCACGGAAATAGTCGGTATTAGCGTGTAATTTATCTTGAAGCTCGTTAGTCTCGTCCATCATTTGGAACATTTTAATACCTGCAGCAACAACCATAGGAGGTAAAGAGTTTGAGAACAAGTAAGGGCGAGAGCGTTGACGAAGCATATCGATAATCTCTTTTTTACCGGTAGTAAAGCCACCTACAGCGCCGCCGAATGCTTTACCGAGAGTACCGGTAATGATTTCTACTTTACCACGGAGGTTGTGAAGTTCTGTAACACCACGACCTGTTTTACCAACAACACCGGCAGAGTGAGATTCGTCGATCATCACCATAGCATTATATTTATTTGCCAATTCATAAATTTTATCAAGAGGGCAAACATTACCATCCATAGAGAATACACCGTCGGTAACGATGAGGCGGAAACGGCATTTTTGAGCGGCTTTTAATTGCTCTTCAAGGTCTGCCATATCGGCATTAGCATATCTAAATCTTTGAGCTTTACACAATCTAACACCATCGATAATAGAAGCGTGGTTTAAAGCATCAGAAATAATAGCATCGTCAGGACCGAGAAGCGGTTCGAACACACCACCATTAGCATCGAAACATGCGGCATAAAGGATAGTATCTTCGGTGCCGAAGAAGTTTGCTATAGCTTTCTCTAAATCTTTATGACGGTCTTGAGTACCACAGATAAAGCGTACGGAAGACATACCATAACCTCTTTCATCCATAGCTTTTTTTGCAGCTTCGATCAAAGCAGGATGATTTGCAAGACCTAAATAGTTGTTTGCACAAAAGTTTAACACAGTTTTACCGGCAACGGTAATTTCTGCACTTTGAGCGGAGCAAATCAAACGCTCGTTTTTATAAAGTCCTGCCTCTTTTATTGATTCCAATTCGGCAGAAAGATAGTTTTGAAAATCGTTATACATGATATTTAATTTTAAAAATTAAGTTTATCTCTTCTTTAATTAATTCATTAAAAACGAGCCACCAACTCAATAACGAGTTTATCCACATCGCTTGGATTTGCAAGGGTGGCGTCTTTATAAAAATATTTTTCGTAATTCAAACGCAATTCAGCGAAAACCGGCTTGGGTAATCTAAGAGTTAAGCCGGCTGTAATACGATGTCGGGCTATATCATTAATAGGGTAAACACCTTCATCGTTGATAAAACCGTCGCAATCGTCGGTAATCATATCATACCTGATAAGAAATCGGAGGTGCTCAAACACTTTAGGTAGTTTCAAGTCGTAAAAAGCTTGAGCAAGGAAACCCAATGTAGGTTTAAGCGCCTTATTATCATAAATTTTATACATTGCCTCGGTTTCGATATGGGCACGGCAGAAGTCGGTTCTAAGATTTACATCCACGAGGTGCATACCAAGATTTTCGGGGTTACAGTATAAATAATTGATGTCAAAATTAAAGTACTTCGACGTTTCGAAGAGTAATCGAGCGGAGTAAGAGAGGTGTTTCTGCCATTCGGATTGTTGTTTTATCGATCCGCCATTAAAAACGCCGAGCCAAGCGGTAACGGGGAACCATTGTTTTGCGCTATATGAGGCAACGAAGCCCACGCTCGCTATACCGGACATTTGTTTTACGATAAACGACCTATTAGCAAAATATTGAACATGAGGAGAACGAAGGTTATCTGTCGAGATTGGAATCTTCATCTGTCCCAATATTAAATCCAGCCCTTTTACCGGCATAACATCGACAAACATATCCGTCACCTTAAAAACAGTAACATCAGAGAGGTCTACTTCCGCTTTATAAGCGACAATAGGGTGAACATTTCCGACCAATGATACTCTTGCGTTACGGAGTTGGAATCTATGGGCATTAAATACGGGGGTATACTCGTATTTAGTACGGATAGTAGCATGAACCTGTGGAATATAGTCAATGGGTTCCATTTTTTTCTTATCCAACATATGTGGTTCATCCTCGGCACTCAAATCAGCATCCAGATACTGCTGAAAATAAGTAGACAACCTTTGTTTATCTTGTTTTTTTAAAGAATCTCCATCAGCTACGACATTCGTAATAACAGAATCTACACCTATCTCGCATGGATAGATAAAAAGAGTTGTTAAAAAACAAAAGATACAAAGCAATAATTTCACCTGCTGCATATTATAATATAGTAGGTCGAGAAAAATAGTTATAAAATTTTAAAACATCTGCAAAGCTATTCATCAACACTCCACTATTCTTCAGTTCGTCAACAAGTACGGAATCATTAAGAATGCCGGTATTAACAGCGAGAGTAAAAAGGCCGGCACTAACAGCGGAACGCACACCGAGGGGTGCATTCTCTACAGCAAAAACCTCGTTAGGTTTGCATCCGGATTTTTCCAAAGCTTTTAGATAAGGTTCCGGATTCGGTTTTCCATTTTTCACGTCATAAGCGGTAATCATATGTTCTCTATCAAATACTTTTGGATAGAATTCGTTGAGAACATCGAGAAGAGAACCTTGGGCAGAACCGGTAACAAGAAAGATTTGCAAACCATCGTGTTGAAGTCTTTTTACAAATCTATTGGCATTTAAAATTCTTTTTACCTTATAGTTCTGAGCAAAATATTCCACTTTACGGGCATAAATAGATTTAATTTCTTCATCGGTAGCCACTCTACCTTTATAATAGTTGAAGAAATAGTTTATAGTATCGGCACCGGTTCTTCCCTCATTGATATAAGCATCTTCGAGAGAAAAAGGGATATTTTCTTCATTCATCACTTTCACCCAAGCTTTAGCATGATAAGGCATAGAATCGAAGAGGATACCATCCATATCAAAAAAAGCAGCCTTAGGTGTAAAATCATAATAGTTCTTACTATTTAAATATTCTATTATTATTTTCTCCATTTACAAAAAATTCGACGTCAATCGATGTGCAAAGGTAGTAATAATTTCATGTATAAAACACGAAAATGAGGATTATTTACACTAAAATAAACAAAGTTTACACATTGTTATCATCTGTAAAATAGAGGATAACATAATCGACAAAAATATAGCAAAATAAATAAAAATGAGGATGCACAAGCAGTGCATCCTCGAGATATGATATAAAAAATTAATCGGCTAATTTAGCACAGATGAACTCTCTATTAAGGCGAGCGATGTGGCTAAGAGAAACAGATTTAGGGCATTCGGCAGCACAAGCGCCTGTATTTGTACAGTTACCGAATCCAAGTTCGTCCATTTTACCCAACATAGCTTTAGCTCTACGAGCGGCTTCGATTTTACCTTGAGGGAGGAGAGCTAATTGACTTACTTTAGCAGCTACGAAAAGCATAGCGGAGCCGTTTTTACAAGCAGCGGCGCAAGCACCACAACCGATACAAGAAGCGGCATCCATAGCCTCGTCGGCAGCAACTTTAGAGATTGGAATTGCATTAGCATCAGGAACACCACCTGTATTTACTGATACATAACCACCTGCTTGCATGATTTTATCATAAGCGCGACGGTCTACTACCAAGTCTTTAATTACAGGGAAAGCGTGAGAACGCCATGGTTCTATAGTAATAGTTTCACCATCTTTGAACTTACGCATATGCAATTGGCAAGTAGTAACTGCAGAGTCAGGTCCATGAGGGTGACCATTAATATAAAGAGAACACATACCGCAGATACCTTCGCGGCAATCGTGGTCGAAAGCAACCGGTTCTTTACGTTCTTTAATAAGTTGTTCATTGAGTACGTCGAGCATCTCAAGGAACGAACTATCTGTTGAAATATTTTTCAACTCATAAGTTTCGAAAGCGCCTGGGGCTTTAGGTCCTGCTTGACGCCAAACTTTTACTTTAATATTTATTGTTTTTTCCATGTCTTTTTATGCTTTATAGTTACGGGTTTGACGTACTACGAATTCGTAATCAAGAGGCTCTTTATACATCTTAGGTTCTTTTCCTTCGCCTTCATATTGCCAGCAAGAAACGAAAGAGAATTTATCATCTTGACGGAGGGCTTCACCTTCCGGAGTTTGATATTCTTCGCGGAAGTGACCACCGCAAGACTCTTCACGAACAAGAGCATCGCGAGCCATAAGTTCGCCTATTTCGATAAAGTCTGCAAGGCGGAGAGCTTTTTCGAGTTCTACGTTAAAGTCGTCTTTCTTACCAGGGATGAATACATCTGACCAGAATTCTTTTCTGATTTCTTGGATACGTTCGATGGCTTTCTTCAAACCTTCTGCTGTACGTCCCATACCAACGAATTCCCACATTACGAGACCGAGTTCGCGGTGGATGCTATCAACAGAGTGTTTACCTTGAATCTTCATCAAGCGATCGATTTTATCTTTGATAGCTTTTTCAGCCTCTTCGAATTCAGGGCGATCGGTAGAGAATCTAGGCACTTGGATTTGATCTGAAAGGTAATTTTGAATAGTATAAGGGAGAACGAAATAACCATCAGCAAGACCTTGCATAAGGGCAGAAGCACCGAGGCGGTTAGCACCGTGATCAGAGAAGTTTGCTTCACCAATAGCAAAGAGACCTTGAATAGAAGTTTGGAGTTCGTAGTCTACCCAAATACCACCCATAGTATAGTGGATAGCAGGGAAAATCATCATTGGAGTTTCGTAAGGATTATCATCAACGATTTTCTCATACATTTGGAATAAGTTACCATAACGAGCGGCAACAACGTCACGGCCAAGGCGTTGGATAGCGTATTTGAAGTCGAGATAAACGGCGAGGCCGGTAGCATTTACACCGAATCCTGCGTCGCAACGCTCTTTAGCGGCACGAGAAGCAACGTCACGAGGCACGAGGTTACCGAATGCAGGGTAACGACGCTCCAAGTAGAAGTCACGATCTTCATCAGGAATATCAGTAGGTTTTTTCTTTCCTGCGCGGATAGCTTCGGCATCTTCTTTCTTCTTAGGCACCCAGATACGACCATCGTTACGTAATGATTCAGACATCAAAGTAAGTTTTGATTGGAAAGAACCGTGAACAGGGATACAAGTAGGGTGAATTTGAGCGAAGCAAGGGTTAGCAAACCAAGCACCTTTTTTGTAGCATTGGAAAGCGGCGGAGCCGTTAGAAGCCATTGCGTTAGTAGAGAGGAAGAAAGTATTACCATAACCACCGGTACCGATAACGACAGCGTGAGCTGCAAAGCGTTCGATAGCGCCGGTAACAAGGTTACGAGCAATAATACCACGAACACGACCGTCGATAATTACAACGTCGAGCATTTCGTAACGAGTATAAAGTTTAACAGTGCCTTTATTCACTTGACGGCTCAAAGCTGAGTATGCGCCTAAAAGCAATTGTTGGCCTGTTTGACCTTTAGCATAGAAAGTACGGCTAACTTGTGCGCCACCGAAAGAGCGGTTATCAAGCAAACCACCATATTCGCGAGCGAAAGGCACACCTTGGGCAACACATTGGTCGATAATAGAGTTAGACACTTCTGCAAGACGATAGACGTTAGCTTCACGAGCGCGATAGTCACCTCCTTTGATAGTATCGTAGAAAAGACGATATACAGAGTCGCCATCGTTTTGATAGTTTTTAGCGGCATTAATACCTCCTTGAGCAGCGATAGAGTGAGCGCGGCGAGGAGAATCTTGAATACAGAAGTTGAGGACATTGAATCCCATTTCGCCGAGCGATGCAGCAGCAGAAGCTCCGGCAAGACCGGTACCAACTACGATAATATCCAAGCGGCGTTTATTGGCAGGGTTCACCAATTTCTGGTGAGCTTTATAATTTGTCCATTTTTCAGCCAATGGACCCTCAGGAACCTTAGCAGTGATGATATCACCTTTAAGTAATTCTTCGATTTTAGCCATATTATATTGTATTATTGATTAAACAAATTGATTAGCATGCAGCGCCACAGCAGCAGAAACTAGCGCAGAAATAGAATACTACAACCAAAGCAAACATTAACACTACGATGGTAGAGATAATATTAGCAATGCATTTTACGCGTGGCATCCAGATATTATTGTTCCATCCCAATGTATGAAGAGCAGACCATACACCGTGGGTCAAGTGGAACCAAAGAGCTGCCAACCATACGAGGTAGAGAACTACGTAAACAGGGTTAGCAAAAGTGTCTTTAATAAGGAGCACTCCATTTGTAGCATTAGCCAAAGCTGTTGAATCTACTTCACAACCCAACATATGGCCTAATTCCACGCATTGCATTTTTGCCCAGAAGTTGAACAAGTGAAGACCAATACCAAGAACGATGATTACACCGAGAACGAGCATGTTTTTAGATGCCCATTCAACTTCCTTTTGGCGATCTGTTACTGCATAACGCTCACGACCGCGTGCACGATAATTTTGCAGTGAAATGATAAATGCATAAACGATATGAACAACAACCAAGAAGGCAAGGCCTACTGTGGCGATAAGAGCATACCAATTTGCACCTAAAAACTCACAAATAGCGTTGTAATACTCCACTCCGAACAATGCATCTGTTATAGAGAAGATGTTCATTGTAGCGTGAAATAAAAGGAACAATACCAAAGCAGTTCCTGTAACGCTCATTACTACTTTTCTTCCGATAGAAGAACTTGATAACCAAGTCATAAAATAAAATTTTTAGTTAATGAATTATTATTTATTATTAATTATTCGTTTTATAGCAAAAAAAGAAAACTAAAAAGTATTAACTGCCATGTAGTAAACTCGACATTTTAACACCACCTTTAACCTTCTCTTTATTTTCTTCATTTTCAGAAAGATGAAGCTGCCATTTCCAAATAGACTTCAATGTATCTTCGAGCGAAACTTTTGCCTCCCAGTTCAGCACTTTATTTGCTTTTGACGGGTCTGCCCAAATCTGCTCGATGTCTCCGGAGCGACGACCTACTATTTCGCATGGCACTTTCACCTCATTAACCTTCTCAAAAGTAGAAAGGATTTCCAAAACCGACAATCCTTTTCCGGTACCCACATTATATATTTCCACACCTTCTACATTATGGTCAAGAATACGACGAAGGGCAGCGACATGGGCGTCTGCCAAATCCATTACATTGATATAATCGCGGATACATGAGCCATCAGGGGTATTATAATCATTTCCAAACACGCTCAATTTCTTGCGTATTCCGGCAGCTGTTTGAGAGATAAAAGGCAATAAATTGGATGGAACTCCATTAGGTAATTCCCCTATCAATGCAGAAGGGTGAGCTCCGATAGGATTAAAATAGCGAAGCATTACACTACAAATATTCGGATTGGCTTTCACTGTGTCGGTGATGATATCTTCGCATATCTGCTTGGTATTTCCATATGGTGAAACAGCTTTTTGGAGCGGAGTATCTTCTGATACAGGGGAGTGATCCGGCTGACCATATACGGTACAAGAAGAAGAAAAAACTATACCCTCAACCTTATGTATTGGCATCAACTCCAATACATTAACCAATGAGATAACGTTATTTCTATAATAAGCCAACGGATTCTCAACCGATTCTCCAACAGCCTTGAGAGCGGCAAAATGGATTATTGCCTTAATACCCTCATGCTTTGAAAAGAACCTATCCATAGCTACATAATCCGTACAATCTATATTCTCAAAAACGGGCTTTACTCCGGTAATCTCTTTTATTCCGTTCAGCACTTCGATATTGGAATTCACAAGATTATCCACAATAAAAATCTCATATCCCGCTTCTATCAATTCCACAACGGTATGAGAACCAATATATCCCAATCCGCCGGTAACTAAAATTTTCTCTTTAGAATTATATTTATTAAAAAACTTCTTTATTTGCTTTGTTACTTCCATAATAATCAATCTAAAAAAGAAAGACGAATTCTATTGATTGGAGTATACGCAAACTCCCGTTGCAAAGTTACAAATAAATTTTTAATCAAAATGTAATTTGTTCATAAAAAACCTACAATATTTTTTGTATAGGGAATAAATTAATTTTTTCATTTATTAATAAGCCGAATAAAAATTTTTTATACCTTTGTATCATAGTTTTAGTTATAAAATGTAAGTAAAATAAGCATGAAGAAATCAATAATTACAGTCTTAATAATGTGTATTTCGGGCATATTATATGGAGGTACTCCAATCACCAAATCTTTTTTATTGGGTAAATTCGAACCGAAGAACGACACAAACTTCACCGAAATCGAGTCGAAATACACAGATAAAGAATCCATATACATTCAAAAAGAGGTATATAACGCGTACAAAAAAATGTATAAAGAGGCGGAAAAGTGTGGTATTAAACTGACAATAATTTCATGTACCAGGAACTTTAATTCTCAAAAAAACATTTGGGAAAGAAAGTGGGAAAACACAGAAGGGAATGACTCAGTAAAAGTAAAAAAAATAATGGAATACTCATCAATGCCGGGTACATCTCGGCATCATTGGGGTACGGACATAGATTTTATATCTGTAGAAAACCAATATTGGGATACCGAATCGGGTCAAAAAGCATATAAATGGCTAAAAGAAAATGCTCCAAAGTATGGATTTAACCAACCATACACTGATGATACCTATCGCACGGGATACAAACCGGAACCTTGGCATTGGAGCTATACCCCACTATCAATCAGATATTTAAGATCATTCAACTGCCTTATATCCACAGAAGATATTAACGGCTTTAGCGGATGTAACTTTGTAAAACCATTTAATATTATTGACACTCACGTTTTTGGTGTCGACAAAACGTGTAAATAATATTAGTCTTTTCAATAATTCTTATTGAACTGAAATTACAAACAATAATCCAATAATTTTTATTTCGTTGTATAAAGATGATGTTTTTCGGCGATTTGCCATTATGAAATAAAAATATTACCTTTGCAATGTAAACCGCATATAAATAAAATCAGATATGGCAAAAGAAATTATAAATACCGGATTGACACACAATGTAATAGCCTCCGGCACAAAAATTATTGGCACAATAACGGCTGATAACGACATTAGAATTGACGGAAATATTGAGGGAGATTTAATCTGTAAAGGTAAGATTGTAGTAGGCACAAATGGTATTATCAATGGTAATATTACTTGCAACAACGCCGAAATAATGGGTAATATCAATGGAAAAATTAATGTTAGTGACACCCTTTCTTTAAAATCCACCTCTTCTATATTGGGCGAAATCAAGACTAAAGTATTAATCATTGAGCCTCAAGCCAAATTCACAGGTACATGTGAGATGGAAAACAACAAACCTCAACACTCAATGGAGACGAAAATAGAATCAATTAAAAAATAATTAAATCACTTTATCATGGAAGAATTTCATTATCAACCTCTTTTCCCATTGGGAGAAGACAAGACCAATTATTATCTTCTCACTAAAGATTATGTATCAGTGAGTGAATTTGAAGGTAATCCGATATTAAAAGTAGCTCCGGAAGGATTGACTTTAATGGCACAAACAGCGTTTCGTGATGTATCTTTTTTGCTTCGCGAAGAGCACAATAAGCAAGTAGCCAAGATATTGGATGATCCGGAAGCAAGTGACAATGACAAATATGTAGCTCTTACCTTTTTACGCAATGCGGAAGTGGCTGCCAAAGGTCAACTCCCGTTGTGCCAAGATACCGGTACTGCCATTATCCATGGAGAAAAAGGACAACATGTATGGACCGGCTATTGTGATGAAGAGGCTCTATCAAAAGGAGTATACAACACCTACACACAAGAGAACTTGCGTTACTCACAAAACGCGCCTCTCAACATGTATGATGAAGTAAATACAAAATGTAATCTTCCTGCACAAATTGACATAGAAGCAACAGAAGGAATGGAATATAAATTCCTCTGTGTAACCAAAGGTGGTGGATCTGCCAATAAAACATACCTCTATCAAGAAACAAAAGCTATATTAAACCCAAAAACTCTTGTTCCTTTCCTTATAGAAAAAATCAAGACTTTAGGTACTGCGGCTTGTCCTCCATACCATATTGCTTTCTGTATAGGTGGTACTTCTGCAGAGAAAAACTTATTGACAGTAAAATTAGCATCTACACACTATTACGATGAACTTCCTACAACCGGAAACGAGTATGGCCGTGCATTCCGTGATGTAGAATTGGAAAAAGAGGTTCTTGAAGAGGCAAACAGAATAGGCCTTGGAGCTCAATTCGGTGGAAAATATCTTGCTCACGATATTCGCATTGTACGTATGCCTCGCCATGGTGCTTCTTGCCCTATCGGTATGGGTGTAAGTTGCTCTGCCGACAGAAATATCAAATGTAAAATAAATAAAGATGGTATTTGGATTGAAAAATTAGACGACATGCCATCACGCCACATTCCGGAGCGACTACGCAATGCCGGAGAAGGTGACGCCGTAAAAATTGATTTGAACCAACCGATGTCCGAGATATTAAAAGAGCTTACAAAATATCCGGTATCCACCAGATTATCATTAAATGGTACAATCATTGTAGGTCGTGACATTGCCCACGCCCGCATCAAAGAGCGTTTAGACCGTGGAGAAGCGATGCCTGAATATTTAAAGAACCACCCTATCTATTACGCAGGTCCTGCCAAAACACCTGCCGGAATGCCTTGCGGCTCTATGGGACCAACTACAGCGGGACGTATGGACCCTTATGTTGACTTATTCCAAGACCATGGTGGCAGTATGATTATGCTTGCAAAAGGAAACCGTTCTCAACAAGTAACCGACGCTTGTAAGAAACATGGTGGTTTCTACCTCGGCTCTATAGGTGGCCCTGCCGCTATTTTAGCTCAAAACAATATTAAAAGCATTGAATGCGTTGAGTATCCGGAACTCGGTATGGAGGCTATCTGGAAAATTGAAGTTGTCGACTTCCCTGCATTTATCCTTGTTGATGACAAAGGTAACGACTTCTTCAAACAACTCAAACCAAGATGCTCTTGTAAATAATTATATATGAAAAAGCAAATACCAAATATTATCACTCTGTGTAATCAATTATCAGGAATAATAGCTTTAATATTTGCATATAAAGGTAATTTTTCAAATGCTCTCCTATTTTTAATGATAGGAGCAGCATTTGATTTTTGTGATGGAGCCACAGCCCGATTGCTTAAAGTAAGCTCGAATATCGGAAAAGAGCTCGACTCTCTTGCCGACATGGTTACTTTTGGTTTGGTGCCCGGAATGGTAATTTATAAAGTACTATCCGTTTTATGCGAAACCAATTCCGCAATTTGCTATAAGTATATACCTTATCTCGGCTTTATTATCACGTTAGCTTCGGCGTACAGATTGGCAAAATTTAATATCGATGAGCGACAAACCTCATCTTTTATTGGCCTTGCCACTCCTGCAAATGCAATTTTCTGGGTAGGATTATCCGTTTGTTATAACAATCTATTACTGCAATTCCCTATCTGGGCTATTTTGACTTTGGTAATAGTTTTCTCTTTCCTTTTGATATGTGAACTCCCGATGTTTTCTTTAAAATTTCACAACTTTAAATGGAAAGAAAACTCTATAAGATATATCTTTATCATTGGAACGATAATATTAGGTATCTTATTTCAAATCAATGCTCTACCTGTAATTATTCTTTGGTATATTTTGTTGTCGATAGTTGATTTTTTAATTTCTTTAAAACAGAAACACAACTAAGATTTTAATTTACTTTATAGAATAACATCAGTATAATATAAGGTCGATACTTTTCATTAAGTATCGACCTTCTTTATGTTTAATGAAGTTAACCGGAGATACAAGCAACAAAAAAAATGCAAGAGTCGGAAAGAAAATTCCTAACTCTTGCATTAATTATTATGACAACGATTTATTTATATTATCTAATAAATTTTCCGCTTAACACCACCTTATTATCATAGATAAATACGTAGATATACATCTGGTGTTTTTCTTCGAAATAGAGAACGGTACCACCTTCATGTGAAGTATCTTTAATATTATCATTAGGATCTACAAGTCCCACTTTAGCAGTGCGTATGCACAATCCGTCTGTTTGATAAATACGTACTATCACATTATCACGAATAGAAGAAGCTTTATAGTAACCATTACCAAGCGGAGTCCATTTCACATCTTCCATAGAAGGTTTTTCACCCGGGTTAATATCCGTAGTTTGGAAATGCACTCTATATTCTCCGATAGAACCATCTTCCGCTTCAACATAGATATAAGAGATATCGTCTATTGTACCCATTGTAACGTCTACAATCTGACTTTCTTCGGATTTAATTCCTTCAAGAGTAGGTAATAATACGCCGTGGAAGAGGTAATAAGTATAATCAAATTGTGTAGGAGAGAAGTTTTCTATCGACACTCCGTTAATAAGAATATCACTCAATAATGTATTATTACTCAATAATATTTCGAAAGTAATAACATAAGCATTTATAGCAACTCCATCCTCAGCGATAACGGTTACTACTATCTCTTTTGGATGCGACTGATTAACGGTTACTGTTTGAGTAGGCAATACTTTAGTAAATACAACATCCTCAGCTGTAGGCAATTCACTCTCTTTTGTTCCTATAGGGAAAGTGAAATGATAAGTAAACACAAGGGAGTCGAAATCTTGTATCAAGCCTCTTACATTAAGGTCACTTAGATAAGCATTATCGCTTAAACGAACATTAAAGTTCAATTGATATTCATTGACCACCAATTCATTTTGAGAAACGACAACGATTGTAGTAGTACCTCTTACGGTATCTCCGGTAATAGTAATACTTGAATAATCAGCTACCATACCCTCGTAAGTGATTTCCGGCAAAACTTCAGTACCATAAGGGAAAGTGATATTATATACATTAGTTTCAGGATCGAAATTCATATTGCAAGAGAATCCCTTAGCAGAAGTAGAGATTGGCTCGCCACCGATATATATAGCTTTTAACAGCGCATTATCGCTCTTCTCAATTTTGAAGTATACATGATATACTGCAGTAGTAATTCCATCTTCGGCAGTTACAACTATTCTTGCAGTGTCAGAAAGTGTTGCAGCAGGTATATAGTTGGCACGTTGAACATTAGGTTCGGCAAATGTCCATGAGATAGCCGGCACTTGAACGGAGCCATAAGGCATTAATACCTCATAATAGAATAATTCCATATCGAAATTAGCGATAGGAGTTTCCGCTACAGAAATCATCGATAAGAGAGCATTCGTTGATTTCATCAAAGAGAAATGGATAGTATATCTATTTACCGCTCCGTTTTCTGCAGTAACAGTAAATACAAAGTCACCGGTTACGCCGCCACTTACGGTATCTACAGTTTGATAATCATCACCTTTTTGCCACTCGATAACAGGCAATTGTGTAGTACCGATAGGGAGTTCGATGTAATATTGATAAACATCGGCATTATATACAGTATATTCTTGACCGTTAATAAATATTTTGGCAAGGGTATCTACACTTGATAATAATCTATGGAAAGATATTGTATAAGTGTTGACATAAGTAGTATCTTCGGCTTTAACTACTATAGAGGCCGTGCCGTTAACATCTTCGGTAGAGTGATATGTAATTGTTTGCCATTGGTCGCCTTGTGTCCATGATATTTCAGGAACCTCTTCAGTACCAATAGGCAGATCTACAATATATACATATTTTCCCGGAGCAAAATCAGGTAATAAAATACCGTTCACTTCCAAAGAAGATAATTTCGCATTTTGAGACTTCAATACGATATAATTTATACGATATACATTTTTAAATGAAGTATCTTGAGCAACAACATAAATCTCAACTCCATTTTCAGTTTCAACCATTCTGACAGATTGATACTCATCGCCTTCACTGTAAGTAACTTCCGGCATTACTCTGGTTCCAATAGGGAGTTTGATATTATATTCAAAGACATTCGGATTAAATGCAGCGGAAGAGGTGTAATCGACACCGTTAACAACGATAGGGCTATCATTGATATTGATCATTGACAAAGTATTAACTTCAGATTTCAGCACATTGAATGTAATATTATAATCTGAAGAAGAACCATCTCCGGCAATAACATGAATATTTGTTGTACCGTTGAGTGAATTTCCGCTTATTGAAATCTGCTGATTATCAGCACCAGGAACTACGGTAATAGTAGGTAAAGAAGTAGTACCTATCGGCAAATTCACTACATATTCATTGATATTCTTATCAAAACCATCCATAGAAGAACCATCAAGCAGAATATTCTCTATTGTATTTATAGAAGATGCAGAGTAAGTAATATCTATAAGATAAGTACGAGTAGAATTATCTTCTGCAGTAACAATGATGGATATTACAGTATCGGTGATTATAGTTTCCACTTGTTGATAAGCATCGGAAGTATTATAAGAGACTACAATATTCTCATCGGCCGACTTCTTATCATAAGTATAATAAAGTGTATCGGCATTAAATCCTGCGATAGTAACATAACTCAAAGCAATATCATTCAGTTTGGTATTTGATGAGAGTTGCGGAGTTAATGACAAGGTATACACTTTAGTATCGCCATTTTCAGCAGTTACAGTGATGTAAGTATCGCCGGCAATTCCGTTACGTTCTATGCTCACGGATTGTCCCTCTTTTGCAGCAACCGATATAGAAGGCATCTCCGGTTGTTTCATCTTTGGAGATTCCGCTTTCAAAACAATAGAATATTCAGTAATATTGGCATTGAAGGCCGCACTTGATGTATAAGAAGTACCATTAAGGGCGAGCAATTCTCCGTTGATATAAATGGCATCTAATTCCGTAACGCTCGATTTATCGTAAATAAGGGCAAATTCAGTATTCTGACTCTTGGATAAATCTTCACTTTGAGATTGGAAAGAGAACAACAAAGTATCCGTCATCATCAAATAATCTGCAAAGATGGAAGCTTTATCCGAAACGGAGGTATAAACATCATGATAGGTATTTCTGTTAATTACGCGATTATATAACGTTTGTGCAGGGATAAACTCATCAACGGTAGTGCCGTTAAATGCACAATTACTCAATACTGCGACATCACCCTTTATATATTGAAGATTAATAACGTATATTGAAGTATCTGCACTTCCCACCGATGAAACGACAATTGAATTATCAGTAACCTCGGTAGTAACCACTGCTTTTGGATTTTCTCTTGCGAATTCAACAGAAGAAATTGCATTATTAACAACATAAGAATAAGAGGTAACAGCTTTATCGAAATCGGAAAGGATATCTCCATTTACTGCAATCATAGATAAAGCCGAATTAACTATTGTATCAGAATTAATAAAATAGATATAATAGTTATCCTTAGTACCATCTTGGGCAGTGACATTAATTATTGTAGTATCGCCCTCGATGTATCTTACTGTCTGTCCGTCGGAAGACTTTAAGAAAGATACTCCCGGTAAGGAATTAGTGTAAGAAACCGTATACTCTTTATTATCGGCATTATACATAATATCACTACCATCAACAGTCAATGCTTGTAAAGCGGTAACATTATCTTTCTGCTCAACGAAATTGATTGTATACGTTTTTACCGAACCATTTTCTGCGGTAACAGTAATAACGGAAGCGGTTTTAGTAGTGTTTATTGAAATATTTTGATGTTCACTACCTGCGACAACCATGATATCCGGGGCAACTTGATATTGATTTGGCATATCGTATTGATAGTTGAAGACATTTGCATCAAAGCCATCTATCAAAGCGCCGTTGACAAACAATCCTGCGAGAGTATCAACCTCTGAATCCGGACGATAGAATGATACTATATATGTTGAAGAAGAGCCATCTTCTGCAAAAGAGGTAATAGTAGCAACATAACCGCCATCAGCTTTAGATAACCAAGAGATATAATGTTGTTGGTCCTCCACCTGACCCACGGTAGTTATTTCCGGACGACCGATATATTCCGCATCAATAGTATCGCCATAAGTATAAAGTGTGCTGTTAAAATCAGGAATAGCAACATCATCTATTAAGATATTCGACAATAAACTATTATAATACAATACAACATTATCGAAATGCACCTCGGAAGTTTGAGAATTAGGCACTGTACCGCCATAATTATCAGAGTTTTCATCATGAGAGGCATTAAGAGTAAGGTTGAGCAAATTCATAGTACCGAGAGGCTTGAAATTCAGATCAAGAGTAGCATTTTGCCAAGTATTCAAATTGTTGAAAGAACCTTGATACAAGAAATCTTGAGAGCCGTTGGAGCCGGTAGCAGTAAGGAGCATTCTCCAATTTTTTACACGAGTAGTAGCAACAGGCTTGTAATCGACCGAAATTCTATCAGGAGTATTTCTGAATTGAATACCACCCGAAACCGAAGAGGTAGAATTTCCTCCTGACGTCAATTTCAAACTCATATTACCGATAGTAATCATACCCGGCACGGAACCGGCGATAGAGAATGCACTGAATATAGTTCTTAATTTTACTATACCATTATCATTAGTAACCTCAGGACCGGTAGTATATGTATCGAAAATTGAATATTTATATTTTTCGGCACAATCGGCAGGAGCAGTCCATCCGGTTGGTTTTTGTGCATTATTATATTTTGTTGCAGACCATGAAGAGAAATCTGCATTAGGAATTATATCATTAGTATGGTGTAAATATACAGTATATGTTTTTTCATCCGTTCCGGAATCGGAGTACACATTTACTACAATTTTACTTGGGGTTTGTTCCGTTATAGTATAACCGGCCCCCTCACTTGCAGTACAAGTACATACAACATCATCATTAGTAGTACTAACAACATAAGTAGTTGTTGCGGCATTAAAATGCGGAACAGATACACCATCTACAAATAACGAAGTAAGATGAACTCCCTCTACATTACTGATTGAGAATTTGATAGTATAAAGAGTAACATCATTATTAGCGTTATTTGCATAAACAAAGATATTTGCATCACTATTTACGCCTGCAACCTCTATTTCCGTACTTTGTGTCGGGAATTGTTTTACTACACCGATAGTAGGTTTATCTACAGTACCATAAGGTAAAATAACTTCATAATTGAGTACGTTTGGATCGAAATCGGCTAATGGGGCACCATTTACATATATCATACTCAATTGATTAGGCAAACTGCTATCTTCTACAACAAAATTTATTGTATAAACGGAAGAATCTCCATTTTCGGCAAATACCTTAATTATTGAAGGTTTATAGAGACCACCATTTTCATATACAACCTTTTGTTCATCAATAGAGGAACCATCGGTAGCAAAAGCTTTATCCCAAGATAAATTAGGGGCGGTAGCAGTACCATAAGGTAATGTATATGTATAATTAAATGTATTAGGAGCAAAATCATTCAAAGAGATACCATCTGCATAAATAGCATCGAGAGTAGATACTGACGACTTCTCAACAACAAAATAAATGGAATAGGTTTTTGTTACATTACCATCCTCAGAAGTAACTACAATAGTGGTATAGTCATTTATCGCACCATAGTTAACTGTTACTTTTTGTCCGAAATCAGTAACCGGCATGATAAGAGGTACCGTAGTTGTACGCCATGGAAGGTTAACTACAAATTCCTCCATTTCCATAACTCCATTTTGAGGTAGATAAGAGATATTGGAAGTAAACGATGCTATATCAACCCAATTATTAGTAGAATTAAGGAGATTGATATTTTTTAGTTTAGCATTATTACTCTTAATTATATTGTATCTGATGACATACTCTTTTGATGAACCATCTTCTGCAACTACCAATACTTCGGAACCTTTCAAACCACCATCAGCAATAGCAACAAATTGGTGTTCATCAGACTTCAAGTAAGAGATGGTAGGAGCGGAATCTACAGAGTGCCAATCAACAATAGCAGTATCCGAATTATTAAACAGTGCCAAGTCGATAGCAGATCCATTGAGAACTATATTACTTAATTCTACAATATTTCTTTTACGTTTTTCGAACGACACATTATATATAGTAGTATCAGACAAATCAGGAGAAATCACGATGATATCAGCCACACCCTCAAAAGCAGGAGCTGTAAACAATACTTGTTGTGCAACATCAGCTTTTGCATACGTCAACACCGGAGCTGCTGCGGCATCAACATCCATAACATAAGAATAATCGGTAATGTTGGCATCAAAACCATTTATCAATGAGCCATCAAGATAGATAGCGGACAATTTGGAATTTGATGATTTTGTTGCTACAAAAGAGATAGAATAATAATCAACATCTCCATTTTCAGCTTTCACATATATTTTTGAAGGGGAAGTCAAAGAGCCGGCTTGAATATAGACTACTTGACCTGCTTCTGCTTTTGTATATGTAATTTGAGGCAGTGTGGTAACACCATTTTCAAGTAATACCGTATACTCTCTCAATTCCGGAGAAAAATCTGCCAAATCCACACCATTAATTTTTATGGCATTTAACAAAGTGTTATTAGACTGTGGATAATGAACATTTATAGTATACACATTTGTAGCACCACTTTCGGGTTTTACTTCTATACGAACAGTACCGGTAATTTTTGGAACTAACAGAGTTATCTCTTGACCAAATTGTTTATCAACAGTAATAACGGGACAAGAGGTAGAAGAGAGTGGAATTTCTACATCATAATTTAATATTTCAGGATCGAAACCGGAAATAGAATCTCCTGCAATATAAATCATATTAAGGAAAGCACTCTCTGACTTTTGTACGCTGAAATAAATAGTATAAACTCTGGTAGCACCATTTTCGGCGACAACAGTAATTGTAGAGGCTCCATCAACTCCACCACGTTGAATATTAACACGTTGTGATTCTGAAACTTTTACAGCAGTAATTGTAGGCAACGAAACGGTACCACTCGGTAAAGTATAATAATATATTAATGTATCCGCGTTGAAATTCGGCAAAGCCTCTGAGCCGATATTTATACCGGAGAGAGAGCTGTTTGCATCCACTGCAACGGAGAAAGAGATTGTATATACACGTGTTGTACCCGCTTGCGACTTAACGGTGATACGAGTGTCGCCATTAACGCCACCTTCTACTTTACGAATAGTTTGATAAGCATCACCGGCAACCCAAGTGATAACAGGTAAAGAAGTGGTACCGCGCGGAAGTTGTACTTGATAGTCAAGTGTTTCCGAGTTAAAATTCATTAATTCTACACCATCGAGGAGGATTGAATTAAGAGCCACATTCGTTGACTGAGCGATAACAAAAGAAATCTGATATGTAGATATAGAGCCATCTTGTGCCGTTACCACTATACGAGACACACCTTTAATACCTCCATTGACGAAAGAAACTGATTGGAAATTATCACCTTTAGTCCATGTAATATCAGGAATTACGGTAGTTCCGATAGGAAGATTACATACATAAGAGAATGTATTTGAATCAAAATCAGTGATAGGAGTACCGTCCAAGAAGATATTATTCAGCAAAGAATTCGTTGACTTTGTAGTTTGTACATTAATACGATAAACGGAAACAGCACCTGATTGTGCGGTAACAGTAATTTTCGACACAGCGTCGACACCATTATTTTCATACGTAATAGTTTGATACTCATCACCACTTACCCATGTAATATTAGGCATTACAGTATCGCCGAGAGGTAAAGTAACTGTATAAGAAAGTTGTGATGCATCGAAATTCTCTATTAAAGAGCCATTTACGTTAATAGCATTTAAGAAACTATATGTAGAAGCGGAAATAACGAATCTCAACCTATATACACGGGTAAGGTTAGTACCATTAGGAGTTACCGAGATAGTAGCACCACCATTAATGCCTTGATTATCAAGAACTATATTTTGTTCTGTAGGATAATTGGTAGTCCAAGTAATAGTAGGATTAGCAGTAGTACCGATAGGTAACTCTACCACATAGTTATTGGTAGTAGGAGAGAAACCGTTTATTGATTTACCATTTACTTTTATATCTGTTAAAGTATTATCGGTAAGAGCTCCGATAGTATAATTTATAGTATATTGTTGAGAATAAGCGGTATCAGCGGCAAAAACTGTGACGGTAGCAGTACCCGGCAAAGAGGTAGGGTTTACAACAGTATGGGTTTGTCCGGCTTCGGCATACACTACTTCGACATTTGGAATTGAGGTAGTACCATAAGGCAACTCAACATTATAGCTATTTACATAAGCATTAAAATTAGGGAGTGAAGTACCATTACATTTTATATCGGTAGGACGGGCATTTTTTGATAATTCCGTAACGAAAGTAATGGTATAAGTGGTAGAAGAAGAACCATCCTCTGCATTAACAACAATACGAGTATCGCCTCCGATAGGACCCGGATACACTGTATATTCCGAAGAAGACAGTAAACGACCGCTACGTTTTACAGCGATAGTAGGGATGGTAGTGGCAGAAGCGCCAAGAGTATAAACATAATTTGTTTGGGAAGAGGTAAAACCCTGCATTGAACGGTTATTAAGAAGTATTTCATGAGCAGCAGAGCTATAGATAAACCTTAAGTCGTCGACATAAAGTTTAGAACCTTTATTTACTACATTATCACGTTTATTCGGATAGTTTGCAGCGGAGAATATGATGTTCATTTTTTCAGGAACATCATTAGTAAGGTAAGTGATAGGTACCTTGATTTCGGTCCAATTAGAGAAAGATTGATTATTACGCCACATACCCTCACCTATTTGAGTAGCTAGAGTAGTAGTACCACAATCGTTACCATCAAAAGCTTGACGAATATCCGACTCTTCGTCGTAATGAGTAGTAGACGAGCAACCACCATTCTTGCTTTTATAGCTATCACCTTGAGAAGTTCCCTTCCAAAGATATACTACGAGGTGGGCATTCTCGCCGTTATTATCAATACGCTTTATCCATACCACCATAGTGTCGGGACGATAGGTAAACTGGATACCGCCATCGGTACCGGCAGTTGCAGATCCTACATTAAGACCGCTAATATAGTTCCATGGTTTTCCGAGAGAAATCCAAGAAGGAGAAACCTCTGTAATTCCTAAAGCACCGGCTTCACCATTCTCCATGAGAACACATTTACCGGTTCGCCCGTTTGCATCTTCAAATACAAGTTGTTTTGTTACAGTCACTCCCACATTTTTATATAAGTTGGAAGCATACCATCCGACAGGAGTAACCCCGACATTACTGTTATAATCATCGGTTTTAAAATTCTCAAAACTGAGATTACTCAATTGTTGAGCATTCATCGTTCCCATTATTAAGAATAAAGAGACGAAGAATAGAAAAAAAAGTTTCTTCATAAAAAATAAATTAATAAAACTAATACAAGACAATAGCCCTGCACAAGATGCATCAAAATAACAAATAATTAGGGACGAATAAGGTAATAAAGTAAAAAATCCACGGACATAATATCCGTACACAAAACTCCGCAAAGTTACAATATTTATTTTATATAACCAAATTTCTTTTTTTACACACATCTACAAAAACAATCACAATTTATAAAACACATAATAAATATAGTGTACGAAGTAGCAAAAAAACACTACAACAAGACGGTACTATAAAACAGGGTTTTTACAAAAAAAAAGAATATAGAGATGATAAAAAGAGCCAAAACGTAAGTGTTAATAAAAAAATAGAGGAATAAAAAACAACGAAAAGTAATTTTTTGTAACTTTGCAGTTTGAAAATTTATAACAAGTAAAAAGTATAATCACTTACAATGCAAAACATTAGAAATATTGCCATCATCGCTCACGTAGACCATGGTAAGACTACATTGGTTGATAAGATGTTATTAGCCGGACAATTATTTAGAGAGAACCAGCAGACAGGTGAGTTGATGTTGGATAATAACGACCTTGAAAGAGAAAGAGGTATTACTATATTATCAAAAAACGTATCTATCAATTATAAAGGAACAAAAATCAATATTATCGACACTCCGGGACACGCCGACTTTGGAGGTGAAGTTGAGCGCGTATTAAACATGGCCGACGGCTGCTTACTTTTGGTAGATGCCTTTGAAGGTCCTATGCCACAAACTCGATTTGTACTACAAAAGGCATTGAAAATGGGATTAAAACCTATTGTAGTAATAAATAAAGTAGACAAACCGAATTGTCGTCCGGACGAAGTACAAGAGGCCGTATTTGAATTGATGTTTAACTTGGATGCAACAGAAGATCAACTCGACTTCCCTACAATATATGGGTCAGCCAAAAACAATTGGATGTCAACAGATTGGAAGAAAGAGACTACGGATATTACAGCATTATTAGATGCAATAATAGAATATATACCCGCCCCGGAGATACTCGAAGGCACTCCTCAAATGCTTATAACTTCCTTAGATTATTCCAGTTATGTAGGTCGTATAGCAGTGGGACGTGTGCACAGAGGCACAATACGCACAAACCAAGATATAGCATTAGTAAAACGTGACGGACAAGTTATCAAGCAACGTATAAAGACGTTACAGACATTCACCGGTCTCGGTCGTACAGAGGTAAACAGTGTATCATCCGGAGATATATGTGCAATAATAGGCATTGAAGGATTTGAGATCGGCGACTCTATATGCGATTTGGAGAATCCGGAACCACTTACCCCGATTGCTATTGACGAGCCAACTATGAGTATGAGTTTCACAAACAACGATTCACCATTTTTCGGACGAGACGGCAAGTACGTTACATCACGCCATATTCACGACCGATTGATGAGAGAGCTTGACAAAAACCTTGCATTAAGGGTAGAAAAAAGTGAGAATAACGACGTTTGGCGAGTATCAGGACGTGGAGTACTACACTTATCCATCTTGATAGAGACAATGCGACGCGAAGGATACGAACTTCAAGTAGGGCAACCGCAAGTAATTACAAAAACCATCGACGGTAAGTTATGCGAACCTATTGAACTATTGACAGTAAATTTACCTGAAGAATATTCAAGCAAAATAATAGATATGGTAACTCGTCGCAAAGGAGAATTAGTATCTATGGAGACTCAACGCGACCGCATCCATATAGAATTTCACATACCATCAAGAGGAATAATCGGACTGAGAAACAACGTATTAACAGCCTCAGCCGGGGAGGCGATAATGGCACACCAATTCTTGGAATATCAACCATGGAAAGGTGATATCGAGCGCAGAACAAACGGCTCAATAATCGCTATGGAATCGGGCACCGCCTTTGCTTACGCAATAGACAAACTCCAAGACAGAGGACGATTCTTTATCTTCCCGCAAGAAGAAGTATATGCAGGTCAAGTAGTTGGTGAGCATTGCAAAGAGGGAGATTTAGTTGTAAACGTTACAAAATCAAAGAAACTCACAAACATGCGTGCATCCGGATCGGACGAAAAAGTCAAACTTATTCCACCTGTTGTGATGTCGCTCGAAGAAACATTGGAGTATATCAAGGAAGATGAATATGCGGAAATTACACCTTCACACATAAGAATAAGAAAAATTATCCTTGATGAAACAGAGAGAAAAAGAGCTAATAGAAATTGATTTTTTCATTAAAATCACGGAATTTTTCTCGACATATCAAAAATTTTAGTAACTTTGTACCCGTAAATAAACCAAAAAAGATATAACGATGAAAACTTTATTAAAGAATCTCGGAATCATTATTATGCTTCTTGGAGTATGTGTATTTGTAGCATACCACTTTTTCTTAACCGGTGAGCATAACACAGTATTATACACCGGCTTAGGATTAGTAGTATTAGGATGTATTGCTCAAATTGTTGTAAACAAACTAATCAAATAAGAGCGTAATAATTATTCTTAAAAATACAAACGATATAGTACCAATTGCCATTTTTATGTTTTCTAAAATCCGATAAAGAAGACATAAAAATGGCTGTGGCGTTTAAATATATAACAACTTGATATCTATCTATGGCAGAAGAGATTAAAACAGTAAATTATTCCGATGACAATATAATAACCCTCGATGGACTAACGCATATTCGCCGTCGAGCCGGTATGTATATTGGCAAACTCGGAGATGGTAACAGTTCCGACGACGGAATATACGTTTTGATAAAAGAGGTGATAGACAACTCTATCGACGAATTCCGCATGAATGAAGGCAACAAAATAGAGATTACCATCAAAGATCGTACTGTTTCAATCAGAGACTATGGACGTGGTATTCCTCAAGGAAAAATGATAGACGCCGTATCGAAATTAAACACCGGAGGAAAATACGACAGCAACGCTTTTCAACGTTCTATCGGTCTTAATGGCGTGGGTATCAAAGCGGTTAATGCCCTTTCTTCTTCTTTTATCGTAAAATCCTATAGAGACGGCATATTAAAACAAGCCGATTTTGTTAGGGGTAAATTAGTAAAAGAATACCCACAAACCCCTACGGAAGAGAAGAACGGAACCTATATTCAATTCACTCCCGACACCGAAAAGCAACATCCGCAAGAAACACTTTTCGACCCTAACTTCAATTTCAATGACGAAATCATTGAAACAATGTTGAGAAACTACAGTTACTTAAATACGGGACTGACAATAATTTACAACGGACGAAAGTTCTCTTCCAAGAACGGACTTTTAGATTTACTTTCAGAAAACGCCACGTCAACACCCCTCTACCCTATTGTGCATCTAAAAGGCGAACATATAGAAGTAGCCTTTACTCATATCGACCAATATGGAGAAGAGTACTACTCTTTTGTCAATGGACAACACACTATTCAAGGAGGCACACACCAATCGGCCTTTAGAGAATTTTTTGCAAAAACCGTAAAAGAGTTCTATAACAAAAACGGCATGGAACTCAGCGATATACGTAGCGGATTACTGGCTGCGATATACATCTCCGTACAAAATCCGATTTTCGAATCCCAAACCAAAATAAAATTAGGCTCCAAAGATATGGGTCCTGAAGGTCCGACTATATACAAATATATAGGCGACTTCATAAGCAAAGAGGTGGATAACTATTTACATAAAAATACGGAAACCGCCAACATCATGCTTCGCAAAATAGTAGAATCGGAAAAAGAGCGAAAAGCCATTGCCGGAGTATCGAAATTAGCCAAAGAGCGCACAAAAAAAGCAAACTTACATAATCGCAAATTGCGCGACTGCCGTGTACATTACAACGATACAAAAGGTACGTTACAAGATAAAACCTGCATTTTCATCACCGAAGGAGACTCCGCATCCGGATCTATTACTCAAACAAGAAATGCAGAGACACAAGCTGTATTCTCTCTGCGCGGAAAACCATTTAACAGCTACGGAGAAACGAAAACAATCGTATATAATAACGACGAATTTTGTTACCTGCAAGCAGCATTAAATATTGAAGACGGATTGGAAGGATTAAGATATAATAAAGTAATCATCGCCACCGATGCCGATGTAGATGGTATGCATATCAGATTGTTACTGATGACCTTCTTCTTGCAATTCTTCCCCGATTTAATAAAAAAAGGGCATGTTTACATACTTCAAACACCCCTATTCCGCGTAAGAAACAAAAAAGAGACCAGATATTGCTATACGGAAGAAGAGCGACTTGCCGCATTGGCAGAATTGAAAGATAATCCGGAAATAACCCGATTTAAAGGTCTTGGAGAAATTTCAGCTCAAGAATTTCACCATTTTATCGGAGATGATATGCGCCTTGACCAAATAAAATTAAGGAAAGAAGATGCAGTGCCGGAACTACTATCTTTCTATATGGGCGACAACACTCCTGAAAGACAGAATTTTATCGTGGATAACCTCATTGTTAACGAAGACGAATTATGATTACTTTCCCAAATGCAAAAATAAATTTAGGGCTAAACATAGTAGAAAAACGTAGCGATGGTTATCATAACATCGAGACACTCTTCTACCCTATTGAAATTTGCGATGCACTGGAATTCGTACCATCAACAAAAGAGACCACTTTTACAACTACAGGATTACCAATAGAAGGCAATTCTACAGATAACCTTGTGCTGAAAGCATATCACCTACTATCACGAGAATACAACCTCCCGGCTATAGATATACATCTACACAAAAAGATACCGATGGGAGCGGGACTTGGAGGCGGATCTTCCGACGCGGCTTTTATGCTAAAGCTCCTTAACGATTATTTCAAACTAAACATAAGCAACGAAAAACTTGCAGATTTCGCCTCATTATTAGGCGCTGACTGTGCATTTTTTATTTACAACAAACCCATGTTCGGATGTGGTAAAGGAAATATTCTGAGCGAAATACCTATAGACTTATCTAATCATTATATCGTCACCGTATCATCAAACGTACACGTATCTACTGCAGAAGCATACTCACAATGTATGCCACGCAAATGGGATATTCCACTTAAAGAGATTATCTCATTACCCATACATCAATGGAGAAATTTACTTTACAACGACTTCGAAAAATCCGTCTTTCCAAAACATCCCGAATTGCAACAAATAAAAGATACGCTATATAATTATGGAGCGGAATACGCAGCTATGTCGGGATCCGGATCTACAATCTACGGCATTTTTACACAAAAACAAGATAAAGACTATATACAAAATCAATTGGAAAAAACTTTTTCAACCATAAATATCAAAGTATATCAAACAACATTATGAACGATTATACATACTCAAAATCATTCTATATTAATCCACACGAAGCAGACGCAACGAAGCACTTAACTCCAACAATATTAGGCAACTACATATTAAACACAGCCGGAATGGCAGCAAGAGAATTCGGTTTTGGGATGGACACGATGCACAATCAAGGAGTAGCTTGGGTAGTAAGCAGAATGAGCATAGAAATAAACGAACTTCCAAAAGAATATACAACAATAAAGATAAAAACTTGGATAGAAGATGTAAATCCTATTTGCTCTACAAGAAACTATTTAGTGTATGATGAATCGGACAAAATAATAGCTCAAGCCACTACATTATGGTCGGTAATCGACACATCAACAAGGAAAATGGTAAACTTAGTTACACATAGCACTATATCAAAATTCATTCACACAACGGAAGAAACAGAATTCACGATAACAAGGACAAAACGGATTGACGTAACCGGTGAACCAGACAATAAATACCCTTACACCGTGAAATATAGTGATATTGATATGAATAATCATGTTAATTCCATGAAATATATTCAATGGGTGATAGATACATTACCGATAGAAAAAATAAAAAAAGGAATAAAAAAAATTGATATAAACTATATTAAAGAGGCACTATATGGCGATGAACTATTTATAAAGCACTATAATAAAGAGGGAAAAGAGATTTTTGAAATACAAAAAGAAGATAATACATGTTGTAAAATAACACTTGAAATATAAAATTATAAAAGGGTATTGTATATCAAAAAAATTTACTAAATTTGCAGGCGTTTTAACGCAATAAAATTATTTAAACCTAAAACAATTAATCTTATGAAAAAATTATTTTTTGCTATTGCAATTGCATGTGTATGCGGTGGTGTTTTAACATCATGTGATCCAGATGAACGTAAATGCTACAAACTCCAATACACAATGGAAATAGTCGGCGTCAAAACTGAGGTTACATCATACCAATGGGCATCAGCAAATGAAATTGACGCAATCATTGCTGACATTGAGAAAACCGGCGCAAAAGTAAGCAAATCCGTATCTCCTTCTCACAAAACTATGGAAGATTGCATTGCAGCAAACACAGGAGAATAAGAAAAATCAATATTAAAAGCAAGGAAAATAAAGATACTTTCCTTGCTTTTAATTTATGTATCAATGGATTAAACAAGTTCTAAAAAAATCTCAAAAAAAAGTGACAAAAAATTTGGTGGGTAACAAAAAAAACACTACCTTTGCAACGCTTTTGAGAGAAAGAGCATAATCGTAATAAAACGATTGGAGAGATGGCAGAGTGGTCGATTGCAGCGGTCTTGAAAACCGCCGTACTGAGAGGTACCGGGGGTTCGAATCCCTCTCTCTCCGCAAATAAAATTTAATTAAAGATGAAAAAAGGAATACATCCAGAAAGCTATCGCCCCGTAGTATTTAAAGATATGTCGAACGACGATATGTTCATCACTCGTTCTACAGCAGCTACGAAAGAAACCATCGAAATTGATGGGGTAACTTATCCTTTGATAAAACTTGAAATTTCAAGTTCTTCGCACCCATTCTACACAGGTAAAACCAAATTGGTTGACACTGCAGGTCGCGTAGATAAATTCATGAGTCGTTACCAAAACAGAGTAAGTCGCAATAAAAAGTGATTACTTTGGGCAATATAAAAAAGAGGACGCTATTAAGCGTCCTCTTTTTTTTTGCATTTTCTCGAAAAATTTAAATTATCAATCTCGTATTTTCATTCGGAGAACAAGATAACCTTTGCAGTTACACCTGATGGAAGAGAGCATGTCATCTCGTTATCTCTAAATAAATTGGAAGAGGAATTAGACCCGGAATTATTTTTTAGAGTGAACAGACAGATAATAATAAATATCGACAGTATTGATAAAGCAATACCTTATTTTAAGGGTAAGATAAAACTAATAATAAGACCAAAATACAGCAAAGAGATAATCATAAGCGAGCACAAATCTCAGTTGTTCCGACAATGGCTTAATCATTAAGATTTATCTAAAAAGCATACTTCAAAGGCCTGTTTCGGTAAAAATATCTTTAAACCGAGACACGGCTTTTTTTATAGAATCAAGGCCAATGGCATCGATAGAGAGTGTGTTTACATCAACGAATAATGCATCACACACATCATCACCCGGGGAAAGATTAAAAGAATCGAGATTCACCAAAAAGAATAGATCGAGTGTACACACCGTCATTTCAGAGAAAGAATATTTATTAGGGAAAGAGAACAGGTATTTACACGATATAATATCGACCCCCAATTCTTCGCGAATTTCCCGAGCCAGAGCCTCTTCGGCGGTTTCTTCAAAATCTACAAAACCTCCGGGCAAATCGAGCATACCTTTTGAAGGATTAAATGCACGCCTCGTCATAAGAAGTTCGCCTTTATCATTAACACAAAAAGCAGCTACCGCAGCAGCTGCATTTTTATAATAAATAAAGCCACAATCATCACACTTCTTGGCTCGCAATTCTATTTTATTGAAATGTTTACTTCCGCATTTAGGGCAATATACCAATTCCTTCAATAAATCTTCCATAGTATTTCATTGAATTACATATATTTAAAAGAGTAGGATACTTCATCCGAGAAAGTAACTTTCAAATAGCTCCACTTCTCAGACTCATCAAGAATAGCGTCGGTGATGATATAGCAAACGCCATTAAAAAGTTTAACTTGAGAGGTGTGGTCGTGGCCGGAAATCACCATATTTACATCATATTTTGAGAAAAGATTTGTCAGTACGGCAGTCTCCTCCACCGGGAAATTACCCGTTGGGAACTGCGACATCTCGGTATCCCAAAAATGAGTATGAGTCAACACAGTACAATTTCTATGCAAATGTCTACGAGATTTCAATAAATTCTCGAGCCATTTCAACTGAGAATTTCCGAGAGTACCACTTCCTGAATCGAGAACGATGAAAAAATCGGAAACAGTATCTGCCTGAACGATAAAATAATAAGAAGCCGAACCGAAGCATTCTTTAAAATCGTCCCATTGATTAAAATAGAGGTCGTGATTTCCAACTATATATTTTACAGGAATATCCATATTAGCAGAAGTAATAGTATCCTTAGCAACAAACATACCTCCGGGCATATCGGTAATATCGCCTAAAATAGCCATTAATGAGATATCCGGATTGCTATTTACTTCTTTCAATAAGATAGACAAGTTATGAGCAGTTTTATTTACATGCACGTCAGAACAGAAAGCCATTTGATACGAAGCGGAAGCTATAGAGATAATAGTATCATTATTATTCATATCTAAAGATTCTTTGAATCTGGTTTCAACAGTTTTACTCGGAGGAGAAACAAAGCCGGCAAAATCGTATCTACAAGAGCTTAATAAAAGGATAAGAATTGCAAAGATTAAAGTACGCATGACAAACCGATTTTAAAGAAAACAGAATAATAATTAGCAGATATATGAAAAATTCCTGCAGGCTGGCAAGCCAACTGAGCGAAGATATTAAAATTATTTTCTCCGGCACCGAGCAAGCGATAATTGGCATTCAGCACAAAAATAGGAATGTAAGAACGTTCGATAACGAAAGGAAGAATATTTGTAACCTGCAGACCGAGATTCCAAACATGACTCTTTTTAAAGATACGAGTGCGGATATCGTAAATCACTCCAGGCTCCCAAATATAGGTTCTATCAACAGATTTAGAGAAAATCGGAGTATAGAATTGAGCATAACCACCGGCAGCAATATAGAAATACTCTTGGTCGTAAGCTAGAGCAAGCGACATATTAAATCGCTGAAAATTATTATCTACGAAAACATTATAAAGATATTGATTTCTAATAGCGAGATTGCGTGATTCGGAAACCCACCATCTAAAATCGCCACGCAATGAAGCAGTATAAATATTCCATGTATTTACACTAATGCCACCTAATAATTCCACCCATTTACGAGGAGCATAATTCACAGAGATATCCGCCAGCACGCCATGTCCGTTTGTCAATGAATGATTATATCCTAAAGCGACATTCATATATGCAGGGGCTTTATACTCTATCAATTCATTCACCTCTTTAATACCGGGGTCACTTAAAAGCTCTTCATCGGTAGAGATATTATCCAATGAATTATTTTCTCCCTCAACAATTACCTTATTTGACAAAAAGTCGGGCAACTGATTATCCGTCGAAATTTCTAATAAATTATCGGCATAAATCGATGTAAGAGAGAAAGATAAAAATAAAATAAGAAAAGTAAATCTATTAATCATAAGCATAAATATTTTTTATATCTATATTCCGCCACCATCTCACCACCTAACGAGAGTTTGAAATTTCTCACACCATAATCTCTATCAGCATTACCACCTCCCATAAAATCTGCCTTAATACATCCCTCATCAGCCGCCTTTTTCATCAAAGAATAATACAAAACGGCATCGGGATATACATTATTTGGCACGACATTATCAGATGCAATATACCAAAAATAGAGTATGTTATCAAAAATAAAGTAAGAACATCCGCCATAAACATCATCTTCATTTCTGATAACTGCAACATAACCAATAGATGAAGATATCAAAGAATTAAAAACGGACAATTCCGGCAAAGGACGAAAAATTTTTGAGTACAAACGGTGTTGTAAATTGTAGTAACGCTCTAACATCCGCTTTGTAGGCGCAAAATCAACGTAAGCACCGGAATTTAAAGTGCGTTTAATCTGTTTTCTTTTCGTTTTAATGATATCATTCTCAAAAGCACAATTTTTCAAATTACAAATAACATCACACCAATTCAATGACTTAAAGCCGCAATTAGTGAAGCAGGAGTGAAAAATATTATCTATAGAAAAATGGCGAAACTCAATGTAGAGTATTTTATGACGCAGATAATTCTGTAAACTATTCAAAAGGAAAGAGAAAAGAATGTTTTTATCAAAATTGTCATTTTCATCGACTATCCAAGGGGCATATAAAGCCACACAATAAGAGCCGAGAGCGTCGGGTAAAAAAGGTTTAAACCGGCAAATAAAGAGTGGTTGTAGCAGCAAGCACTTATCACCACTCCATACGGTGAAGTGTAGTGCCTGATATTTTTTTGAAGATTCAAAAATTTTTATCCATTCAACGGACAGAAAAGGATTTGTAGGGATAACATTATCAGGATACTTCTCTGCAAAGCGAGGAGAACCTAATATATAATCATCTTGAGTAAGACGATTATTAGATGACGAAGAAAATACCCTACAGTACAAATCCATAATCCATTATAGAAAAAAAATTATTACAACTTATAAATAAGAGCAACGGCATAAGCAGCAATACCCTCTTTATTACCGACAAAACCGAGTCCTTCGGTAGTAGTTGCTTTAATACTGACATTATCTACATCAACCATTAAAATTTCGGCAAGCAAGGATTGCATTTGAGGGATAAAGGGATTTAATTTAGGTTTTTCCGCACACACAGTAGCATCGATATTGGCTATAGCATACCCCTTATCAGCGATAAGTTTGACGCATTCCGCAAGAAGTACTTTGCTATCCGCGCCCTTATATTTAGGGTCGTTATCCGGGAAATGGAAACCTATATCGCGCAAATTGGCGGCACCGAGGATGGCGTCGCAAATAGCGTGAATAAGGACGTCGGCATCGGAATGACCGAGTAAACCGAACTGATAATCTATCTTTACGCCCCCGATAAAGAGGTCTCTATCAGGCACCAAGCGATGGACATCATATCCCATTCCAATTCTAAAAGCATTCATAACAAACAAAAAGCGAGAATAGTATATTAATAAACACACTATCCTCGCAATATATGGTTAATAAAAATTCAATTATTTCTTTCTATCAGCAAGAGCTTTAATACCATCAACGTCAAACGCTAAGGAGAATCGCAGTGTTTGGTCGAGAGGATTGCTTTGAACTGCGGATAATACATATCCTACATCAAGTTTGAAAGCAGACAATCTAAAGCCGACACCGAAAGTAAAATATTTACGATTACCTTTTACGCGAGACTCGTTATTATAACCTACACGAGCGAAGAATTGCTCGTTATAAGCATATTCAATACCGGCAGCCCAGTTAAACTCTTTCATCTCTTCTGCGAAACCGCCCGGAGCATCACACCATGACATACCGAGACCGCGCATTACAGAGATATTGTTGTATTGCTCTGCAGACATTGACCAAGTGTTTTCGTCATTAGGATCGTATCCTTCGGTAAAGCGAGAGAGGCGAGAAGGCACCATAGTTCTGTTTGTTTCCAAAGCAATTTGCAAACGGTTGTAATCATCGAAAGGAACGAGATAAGAGACACCTAAACGGAGGTTTAGAGGTAAAAGGTTGTAGTTATCACCCTTATCATAAGTAATACGAGTACCGATATTTGAAATATTGAAACCGAAACGGAAATAAGAGGTACCGCTGTTAATATCGATAGGTAAGTTATAATAACCATTGATATCGGCGGCAAAAGCATAACCGGTATAATAGTTAGGGTCGTTTTTAGCACTCAAATCGGAAGCCACCAAACGGAGAACAACACCCATAGAGAAATTCTCGGCAAGAATACGAGAATAACCAAGGTCGAAAGCTATTTCATAAGGGTTTGCAGTGATACCGATAGCGTCGGGACTTTCGCGCAAAACTACTTGACCTAAAGAGAAATAACGCAAAGAAGCACTGATAGTACCTGCAGCTTTACTTGGTGTATAGTAACCGGCGAGATAAGCAAGATTAATATCACTGATACCTAATCTTCTCAACCATGGAGTATAAGAAAAAGCAAAACCGGCACTGCTTTCATTTAGAGCATATTTAGATGAATTCCAAAACTGTGAATTTATATCACTACTTGTAGAAACACCTACATCACCCATACCGCCACCAACGGCATCAGGGTTTATTGACAACGAAGGAACACCTGTTACTAATGGGTTAAGTGATTCATAATCACCTGCGCTCCCGCCTTCTGACTGTGCAAAAAGCATAACAGATGCGCATAACATCATCAAGGATAACAAAGTTTTTTTCATAAAAGATTATATTAAAATATTATTTTTCAATCATTTATAGAATATTTTCAAGAAAAAAGAAACAGGTAGATGATTACAAACTCAGAATCAAAACCTTTCTTCTTTTCAAAACGCAAAGGTAATAAAATTATTGTTTACGAACAAACAATTTCAAAGATTTAAAGGTTTTATTCCCATTACTATCTATTAATAAGATTTTTACGAGATAAAAACCATCATATAAATTAGCCTCGTTTACATTAAAATTAAATAAAATTTGGCTGGAATTATCGGTTACAACTGCGGTGGAAGTAGACCATAATAACAAACCGGTAGCATCGTAAACGAAAATTTTCATATCTACAGGTTGGTTAGGGCGGTTATGAGAGATAACAAAATTTGAATACTCCACAGCAGGATTCGGATAAGCGAAAGCATCATAAGAGTTTATTTTATTCTTCTCATCAACAACGAAAGAGAGTTCTGCCGTAGATGGGTTATTTTGCATATCCCATACTCTGAACAGGAGTTTATGTTTTCCTTTAGACAGATTTGAAAACGGATAATAAACTACACCTGAGGTATATGAGTTTAAGTCCGACTGATAATATCTATTCAGCACCACTTCGGTTTTAGGGTCATCATCAAGGCGGACGATAATATCATGTCCAATGCCGGACCCGATAGTATTAATACCACTTTCATCCTTTACCTCTGCAATAAAAAGAGGACTATCATTAACCTTATCACCATCAACAAAGAAAGGGGTGTTGAGATATAACTTCACAATCGGCCCTTCTGATTCTTCAACGGCATCGGGATTTTCTCCCCCAATAATAAAATTGTCGAAAGTACCATTAGCATCGACATTACGGGTAGAATCAGCAGCATAGAGCACCATTCTACCGGCGCCGAAATTATAACGAATATCCTTAGGCACGATAAAAGAGCCATTAAAAGAGCCATTTACGACAACCACCTTACCGGAAAAAATCGGATTCGGGCGATATTTGTATTTAAAAGCCGGCGAAGCCTCGGCACCATCATTACTTAAAGTAGTAAGTATTTCTTCCTTATCAAAGACTACGATTTTAGCAAAACCATTGAAATTTTTATCAATATCAGAAGAAACAACATCAACTACAGATCCGGAAATATTCACCACATCAAGGGCGCCGATAGTATCCAAAACGGAAGCTGGATTACCATTAATAGAATCCAACACTACCTTATGAGAACGAGGGAAATTCAAAGCCACAGCGGGATCACCTAAAAGGATAAAACTCAATCTGTTTGAGTCATAACTATTTGCCAATGAATTTTTTGCCGATTTCAGCGCATTACCCACCGTAGTAGGGCGAAGTGTAGTATTATCTGTTTTCAGCAAAGAGTTCACTAAAGCGAGATTAAGGGCTGTATTTTGAGCAGAAAGAACTGTACGAGTAGTAGAAACCAAGCCCATAGCACCACCCTTAGGATTTGTGAGTAATTTCTCACCTGCAGAGACCAGGAAATTATCGAAACGAGAGAAATCACAAGTAGCAGTTACCCACAAAGGCAATCGAGTATTATAGAAATTATCGATATCATCAACCGTCAACACCTGCTCGTTTGCCCATCCATATATACCACCATGACCATTATAGTTTACCATCAGCACTCCGGACTGCACATAATCCAAAAACTCTTTTCTTAACGCCGGATAATACTCCCCTGTAGAGGTAACCTCTTGCTTGTAAGAGTCGAAATAAAGTTTACGTATAAGCAATTCGGGATACAACAATGCAGTACGATTACAAACGGTATCAGCACTACGAATATGCTCATTAGCATCGCCGTCATCAGCAAGATAAATAGCCTGATTCTTCCAATCATCCAAATCATCATCACTGATATATCTTATAATCTTATCCACAACACTCTCTGCTTGCGATGCATCATAAACGGGGATACGACCGACAGCGATATTCATCTTATCGGAAACCAAATTTCCTCCACTATTATCATCCAGCAATGCGAAATAATCGTCGGTAGTATAAGAGTCGACATCCGAGAAAGAGAGTTCGGATTGGTACGTCAGCAAGCGATAAATATTTACGGAGGTATTATTCTTTAAAATTTCGCGATTATCGAAAGAGCCATCCCCGAAAAGAATCAAATATTTCGGTTGGAGAGAGGCATTACCATCGGCCCTATCGTAAAGCATTTTCATCAATCTGCGATAGGCAGTTGCATCCTTTGTACCCGAAGAGAATTCGTTATACACCTCATCATCGGTAACAACGGCTACGAAAAGAGCATCGTAATACTCATGAGCCGAAGCGAGTCGCCTTGCAGAAGATAGAAATTCTTCAGGTGAAATAATCACCATATCCACTTGCGGCAAAGCATGTAGATTTTGGTTTGCCACCACTCCCTCAAAATGAGCAGTAACAAAAGAGTCGTTAATAGGGTCTACAACAACATATTCTCGATAACAATTTGTAGAGTCGGTAAAAGAGATATATCCTGCACTATAGTTAAAAGAGTAGATTCTTAAATCGGTATTGGAAGTAACATCCCACACCATTACATCATAATTTGAAGCTGATATTTTGAAATCAGACAGCGGTGTGGCATTTTTCAGGCAAAGGAGATTATTGAAATAGAGAGGAGCTCCACCCCTTTTAACAAGATACCTATTGTATATCAACTCATAATAATCGAGATAAGCTGTAGAAGAGGCGTTAGAATATTGCAAATTCAGATTAAATCTATTACCGCTATTCGGCACGAATTTATAAGAGCCCTCGGCATCAACACCATGAATATAATTTATTGTAGGTAAAGCATTTAGCGACAAGTCGGCGATTTTAGAATTATTTACCGTTATCGACATTACTGCATTTGAAGAAGAGGTATGAGCGCAACGAAGACGTATAAATGCGGTATCATCAGGCACCACATCGGTAGGGTTGATAGTTATTGTATGCGACAATTTGGATTGATTGAAAACCTCCCCCAAGAATTTTCTTCCCGTATTACATATATTATATTGGTCGGTTTCGTGAACATATTTATCACGATACTTCTCTACTATGGAGCCTGACACCGGGTATTTATCTTCAACAACAATTTTTTTTGCATCCCCTTTAACATCAGAAGAGAGGAAATAATTACCTGTAAAAGAGTAAGTATTATATGTATGATAAAAAGACAAAGAAGATACAACGGGGCTCCAGGAAACGGGGCCTAAGACGTAGAATAGAATAAAGTCGCCGGGGCCGAACTTATTATCCTCCCCCAAAGAGCGATAAACAGCCACCTCGGGCAAATCGTCGAAAAATTTTTCAGTAAAAACCTCGGGGAGTTGATTTCCACCATATCCGAAAACCCTGACATTAGCGGGATTAGCAATACCATAAGAGACCAACTCTTCGTAAGAAATTTTACAAACGCCCGTCTCTTTCACCGATATCTTATACCATTTTCCAGACGACAATTTAGAATCCGGAGCATATAAATTCGCGGCACTCATAGCAAAGAGCACCGATAAAAAAAGTAGAGACAAGAGATATTTTTTCTTATTTTCGAGCATAACTATTTAACGTAGAAATCGAGCAATCTATTGCCCTCGATAAAACCCTCCAAGCGATCGTTAATTGCAACCGTACCAACACCATTAGGAGTACCGGTATAGATTAAGTCTCCGATTTTCAGAGTGAAATATTTACTTACAAATTCAATGATTTTATCTACGGAAAAAATCATCTGAGAGGTATTACCCTTTTGAACGAGAGAATTATTTTTATACAATTCAAAATTTATATCATTGATATTCTTACCTAATTGTGAAATCGGCACGAATTCGCTAATAACAGCCGAATTATCAAAGCCTTTAGAGAGTTCCCAAGGTTGCCCCATCTCCTTAAACTTGTTTTGCAAATCTCGCGCAGTAAAATCCACACCGAGAGCCACATGAGAGTAGTATCTATGAGCAAACCGCTCCTCGATATTTTTACCGAGCTTATCAATACGCACAACGATTTCTATTTCATGTTCGATACGATTTGAGAAACGAGGTATAAAAAAAGGTTTATTATCGCGGAGCAAACTGGAATCGGGTTTCAAAAAAATAGTAGGTTCTACAGGGAGATTTACGCGGTTCATCTCCTCATTATGTTTAGGATAATTCCATCCAACACAAATAATTTTCATATTAATCGTCGGTCAAATCATTATTTTCCAATTGAATTTCCTCTCTCAATCTATTATACATCACAGCGAGGTGAGAATACATAGATGTGTTTTGCACAACGATATTAGCAGGTACTCGGATGCGGAACGGTGTAAAATTCCATATAGCTTTAATACCCCCTGCAATCATCAAATCGGCAACAGACTGAGCCATCTCTACGGGCACTGTGAGCACGCCGATTTTTACTTGCATATCCTCTTGAATTTGCAAAAAGTTATTCACATGTTGAATAGGGATGCTATTAATGTGAGTACCAACAATCTCGGGGCGCACATCAAAAGCGGCTACGAGTTTCAGTCCGTACTGACTCAATCCATTATCATGCATAAGGGCGGAACCGAGAGAGCCGGCACCAAAAACAAATGCCGGGTGAGAGTTCACAAAGCCAAGATAATCTTCCAAGGCATGCACCAACATATCTATGTCATAGCCGACCCGAGTTTTACCCGATATATTTACATACGATAAATCTTTTGCAACTTGAGAAGCATCAACCCCGATTTTTTGAGCTATTTGGGTACTCGAGATAGACTTTTCTCCTTGATTTCTAACCAACTTAACATAAGCTAAATACCAAGGTAATCGCCTTAAAGAAGGCTCCGGAATTTTAAAAAAGTGGGTAGGCATAATAGATAATTACTGTTTATTCAGCGCAAAGTTACAATTTTTCTATGAATGATAAAATACTCTATGAATAAAAAATCGTACCTTTGCCCCGAAAGCACTCAAAAGGGATGTGCAAATAAAAAATAATCACCACAAAAAAACGTTTAAAAAATATGGAAGATTGGAAATCAAAATTGAGTTTCGCCTACTCTACAAACCCGAATTTCAACACAGAAGAGGAAGAAGAGATAATTACGCCGGAGCCCAAAGAGCAGAAATTGTATATAGAGCTGGATAAGCGCAATAGAAGTGGCAAGAGCGTAACATTAATAACCGGCTTTATAGGCAAAGAAGAAGACCTGAAAGAGTTGGCCAAGAAATTAAAATCCAAATGCGGAGTAGGAGGCAGCGCAAAAGATGGAGAGATAATCATACAAGGTGATTTTCGAGAAAAAATAGATAATTTACTCACGGAAATGGGATACAAAACAAAACGCAAAAACTAACACAAAAAAGAGAAAATATAGATTTGTATCAATCAAAAAAAAAGGTTAAATTTGCAACGATTTTGTATAAGCCCCAAAAGGCAAAAGATATAAGGTAAAAACTATGCCGCGGCAGCAAACTACAAAACTAATCAAATAAGTAAATAATACTAAAAGCAATATAATAAAACGATGAAAAGAAGTATCATATTTTTTCTTATTATCACACTATCTATCAGCGTATTACACTCTCAAGTTAAGCAAGACCACAGTTACTGCAACCGAGATTTTGACATAGCAAAAGAGTTGTTTTTCGAAAATCAATATAGTGTAAGTTACGATTATTTTCAAAGAGTACTTCAAACTCCACAACTTGAAGCGGACGTAAAAGCAGAAGCGGAATATTATATTGCAGCAAACAGCTATTATTTAAAACGCTCAGATGCATTGGATGTTTTAGAGACATATTTAGAGAAGTATCCGTATACACCGATGCGCTCTAAAGTGTACTATATGGTAGGAAGATTATATTATGACAAGAAAAATTATAGTGAGACACTAAAAAAATATGGTCAGGTAAGGCAAAAACAATTAGACAAGAGCGACGTAGAAGATTATCTATTTTCTATGGGATATAGCCAGCTTATGTTAAAGCAATATCCTGCAGCAAGTAAGACATTCAAATCGATAAAAGAGTACGGCCATCCATACACAAAAGATGCGGAATACTACTATGCATATTCCGAGTTTTGTCAAAAAAATTACAAGCCATCATTAGAAAGTTTTATCAATATTGATGAATCAAGTAAATATTACGAAGCGGCACAATTCCACTCACTACAAATTTACGATCAAATCGGATATAGGTCGGAAGCGGTAAAACTTGGTAAGGAATTGCTATCGAAATACCCGAAAAGCAAATACAAAACAGAAGCATACCGCATATTAGGAGAGAATTCATATCATCAACAAAATTGGGATGACGTAATCATCTATCTCAGCAAATACGCCAACAGCGAAGAGAAGATACAACGTTCCGACATGTATATGCTTGGTATAGCATATTATATGAAGCAAAAATACTCCAATGCCATAGGGTCATTAGGAAGAGTAACCACAGAGCAAGACTCCTTATCACAAAACGCATATATCTTTATCGGTCACTCATACCTTAAATTAAATCAGCCATCCAACGCCCGCATGGCATTTCAAAATTGCTCACAACAATCTTTCGACAAAAAACTTCAAGAAGAGGCGTTATACAACTATGCCTTAGCAACATACGAGAGCAAGGCCCCATTTGGAGAAACGATAAAAGCCTTTGAGAAATTTATTGAGAAATACCCGAAATCAAGTCATTCCGACGACATATTAGAGCGTATGGCAGATGCATATATCAGCGATAAGAACTATGCGGAGGCTCTAAAATCCATTTCAAAAATCAGTAATCTCACCCCGAAATTGATTCAAGCCAAAGAGCAAGCATTATTTCAAATGGGTGTATCCGAATTCCAAAAAAACAACTTTGCAGAAGCAAAAAATTGGTTTACACAGTCCATCGACCTCTATACCAAAAACTCATTCTCATCACAAGCATATCTTTGGAGAGGAGAATGCTATTACCGTACCAACGAACCGGAAAAAGCACAACAAGACATAAAAACATTTTTAGAGACCCCGCAACGCAAAACCGCCAACCAACTGTATAACGCCTATTACACAATGGGTTATATCAATTTCGAAGCAAAGAAATACAACACATCATTGCCGTATTTCATAAAATATACAGAAATAGAAAACGCCCCTCGCACCCGTCAATACCCGGATGTTACCAATCGTATCGGCGACTGCTACTTCAATCAACGCAATTTTGAGAAAGCAAAAGAGTATTATTCAAAAACTCCAAGCACCTCACCTGTAGCAGATTATGCGATGTATCAAAATGCCTTTATTCTAGGATTACAAAAGAAGTACGACCAAAAGATAAAAACCCTAACTACCCTTGCAACGAAATATCCGAACGGAGATTATGCCGACGATGCCTACTATGAAATAGGACGTACTTATGTAGTACAAGAGAAAAATAATGAGGCTATTAACGCTTACCGCAAATTACAAAAACAGCATCCACAAAGCATATTAACCCGCAAGGCTTCACTTGAAATAGGAATGCTCTACAGCATTATGGGGCAAAACAACAACGCCATTCAATCGTACAAATACGTTGTAGAACAATACCCTACAAGTGAAGAGACAAGAGTGGCATTAGAAAGTTTGAAAAATTTGTATATAGAAGAAAATCGTGTTGACGAATACCTCGCTTATAGAGAGACGATGTCCGGCTCTACTATATCCACAATGGCACATAGCGAAGAAGATTCAATAAGTTTCCTCGCAGCAGAGAAAGTATTCGCCCGCGGAGAATACGAAAAAGCCATTACATCGCTCAATAACTACATATATAAATATTGTGAAAACCAATCTTCCAACTGTATCTCCGCACAATATTACCTTGCAGAATCTTATTACAACCTGAAAAAATACGATAAAGCACTACTCTACTATGACAAACTCACATCATTAGAAGGCAACACCTATTATGAGAGTGCATTATTAAGAGCGTCAGGCATATCTTATGACATGAAGAATTTCAATGCTGCAAAAGACTATTTCGAAATGTTATTAACAGCAGCAAGCAATTCGGAAAACAGAGCAATAGCCCGACTGGGAGTGCTACGATGCAGCTATTTCACCGATCAATACCAGTCGACCATCTACATAGCAAACGAAATTATCAACGACGTATCATCAGACGTAAACACAATAAGAGAAGCAAGATATAACAGAGCAAAAGCATATATAGCTATAAATGAAACGTCGAACGCAGTATCCGACCTTAAAGAGTTGAGCACCGATATCTCGTATGAAACAGGAGCCGAATCAAAATATTTACTTGCTCAATATTATTTCGATAATAACGACAGCAATAAAGCGGAAAAACTCATAAACGAATTTATCGAAGAGGGCACATCGCACCAATATTGGGTGGCAAGATGCCTGCTCCTATATTCCGACATCTATCTGGCAAAAGGAGACCTATTCTCCGCAAAACAATTCCTACTCTCTATTCAAGAGAACTACAATGCCGATGATGACATACAAACGCTTACTACAGAGCGCATCAACGTAATTACAGAGAAAGAACAAGAAGGTATTATCAAATAAAAAATATATTCGTAAGATGAAAAAATACATAGCAACAATAATAGCATCCTTTGTATTCCTCTCGCTATTCGGGCAACAAACAGCAGAGAAGCAAGACACTGCAATAATCGAGCGAGACGTTCAGATTGAAAAAGAGTATACCCCCGACATCAAAGAGAGTAAGCGTACGAATATAGAATACAAAGCTCAAGAATATACTATCACACCAACCAATGTGAACTATTCTACCTATTCAAATCAAGTAAACCCGAAATCTATATTCTACCCACTTGAAGCACAAAGTCAGAATGTGCTAAAACGCACAGAGCCAAGTAAAGGATATGCCCTTATCGGAGCCGGATATTACCTTAATTGGGATGTGGAGTTTTTCTATCCGATAATCAAAAGCAATAGTACCGACTTATCCATATTCCTCGATCACGGCGCCTATTATGATATAAAGGAAAAGCCTTTTGACGACCATATCACTATAGACTCAAAATTTGAGATGAATTATAAACATCGTTTTAGAGGCAATCAAGAAATATATTCTACAATAGGATATGATAATAATTACTACTCTTATTATGGAGGTGTAGACTCTATTCATCTCAATAAGACCGCCGAATCGCCTGCATGCGAAGAGAGAAACGACTCCTTATTACCCGAAATGCAATGTATACACAAAGTAAAAGCCGAGTTGGGATTACGCTCATTAGAGCCTATTGACGGGTGGAATTACAATGCAAACGTACGATATCGAGGAATGTTTCTTCAATACATGAATATACATGAGCATTTGATAGATGTAAACGGAGTATTATCGCACGCATTCGGGAAAAGCGACTTGGAAGTAGGGCTATCCGTATCATCCAATTTTTACAACAAAGCCAAAGGATTAGACACGCTTTACAGATACGACAGAAGCAATGTAGATTTAGGACTTGCACCTGCCTATATAATGAGATGGAAAGATATAGATTTTCGATTAGGATTCAAGATATACTTCTCATTCATGAAAACGATGAAAGTCAATGCAATGCCTGACCTTCAATTGAATTACAACTACAAGAAACTACTCAATGTATACGGCGGAGTAACCGGAGAATACGAAAATATCAGCAAATACGAATTACTGGAAACAAACAGATATTTCAATCCATATACCGATGTACAACAGAATCATTACGTACCGGTAAAACCATACTTGGGATTGATGATAAAGCCTGTAAACGGACTACTTATCAACGTATTTGCCGAATATAAATATGTAGTAAGTGAATATCAATTTGTAAACGAAGGCAGAATGTTCGTAGCACAGCAAAATGATTATTCGCACACAGTAAATGCAGGAGGAAGAATAAGTTATAACCTAAAAGATAAATACAACTTCTATGCTTCCGGCATATATCATTTATACATACCAATGAATATGTCATTATCAATAGTACACAAACCTGTAGTGGAAGCAACTGCCGGATTTAATATGAATCCATATAAAGGGTTAAATATTTACGGAGATTTCTATTTTGCCTTCGGCAGATGCTGGCACAATCCGACATCAGAATGGGGTTGGTCGAAAGAACTAATGTCTAACATCTACGATTTAAACATAGGCATATCATACCATATCAAGCCGGTAACAATATATTTGGAGGGTAAGAACATCTTAGGATTCTCCGACTATCTCAACTACGAAATATGGCACTCATACGCAGCAGAACGCAAAGTATCAATAGGAGCAAAATTTGAATTTTGAGTATAAGATATTTGTTGGAAAGCGAGCAAAAAAATCGGGAAAATAAAAAAACGCAAAAACATTTGGTAGAATAGAAATAAATACGTAACTTTGCAATCCGAAATTCGCACAGAGGTAACCAAGCAGTTCTACTAACTTACAGCGAGTTAGCGCCCTCACCTCCCCGTCTAAAACAAAATAAAAAATAATTATGTACGCAATTGTAGAAGTCTTAGGACAACAATTCAAAGTAGAAGCCGGACGCAAATTATTTGTGCACCGCATGGAAGAAGCCGAAAGAGGCTCACAAATTGAGTTAGATAAAGTTTTGTTGATTGACAACGAAGGCAACATCACAGTAGGAGCTCCAACCATAGAAGGAGCAAAAGTGGTAGCAGAAGTTGTATCACACGTACGTGGCGAGAAAGTTCTCGTATTCCACAAAAAACGTCGTAAAGGATACCGTAAATTGAACGGACATCGTCAAAACTTTACAGAGTTAATGATTAAAGAAATTAAAGCGTAAAACTATTAAAACACTAAAGAAATGGCACACAAGAAAGGAGTAGGTAGCTCAAAGAACGGTCGTGAATCAGAAAGCAAACGACTTGGCGTAAAAGTATTTGGTGGTCAGTTTGCAAAAGCAGGCAACATAATAGTTCGTCAACGTGGCACAGTACACAATCCTGGCGAAAACGTTGGTATGGGTAAAGACCACACATTATTTGCCCTTATCGATGGTATCGTTGTATTCCGCAAAAAACGCAACAATAGATCATACGTATCAGTAGAAGCAAAAAACTAATTTAGCTTCACATTAATCAAGATACTCAAAAAAAAGAGGATATACATTAATGTATATCCTCTTTTTTTTGCAACCGGGAATTGATAACAATGTTAAAAAATATACCCCAATAATTAGCAAAAAAAAGAGTGGCACTACTATGCCACTCTTTAAGAAATCATATAAACTACGAAAAATTTTTATAACACAAACCAAAGAGCTATAATGCAATAAGGTAATAACTCCAAGGTTTGTTCTATATATTATTCCGAGACCATAGAGTTATAGTGCGACAAGCGACGAGGTATAACTCTTAAGGTTTTGAGTGTTAATAGGCTCTGGCAAAGAGTACTCGGCAAGCTGATGGGCGACCGGTAACCATACATTTGCCGGGAGTTTTATCACCTTCAAGAGGAATACAACGGATTGTTGCTTTTGTTTCTTCTTTGATTTTCTCTTCGGTTTCCGGAGTGCCATCCCAATGGGCAGAGATAAAACCACCCTTCTCTATTTCTACTTTAAACTCTTCGTAGGAGTTGACTTCACGAGTAACGGAAGCTCTATAATCAAGGGCTTTCTTAAAGATATTAGCTTGAATATCATCAAGTAAACTCTTGATATGCTCTGCAATGCCATCGAAGGACATTGTCTCTTTTTGAAGTGTATCACGGCGCATCACTTCTACAGTACCGTTTTCGAGGTCACGAGCTCCGATGGCGATACGTACAGGTACACCTTTTAACTCATATTCGCTGAATTTCCATCCCGGCTTTTTATTATCGGCATTATCGTATTTAAAACTGATACCGAGATTTTTGAATTGTGAAGTAAGGGTATTTACTTTGTCGTTGATAGCATCGAGTTGCTCTTGATTTTTATATATTGGCACGATAACTACTTGGAATGGAGCTAATTTTGGAGGCAATACAAGACCGTTATTATCGGCATGAGCCATTATTAAAGCACCCATTAATCGTGTAGAAACGCCCCAAGAAGTGGCCCAAACATAATCGAGTTTGTTCTCTTTATTGACGAACTGCACGTCGAAAGCCTTGGCAAAATTCTGACCGAGGAAGTGAGAAGTACCTGCTTGAAGGGCTTTACCATCTTGCATCATAGCTTCGATACAGAATGTCTCTACAGCACCGGCAAATCTTTCATTTGCCGACTTAATACCTTTTACTACAGGAACTGCCATGAAATTTTCGGCGAAATCGGCATATACGTTGAGCATTCTACGTGCCTCCTCAAGAGCCTCTGCCTCGGTAGCGTGAGCGGTATGTCCCTCTTGCCAAAGGAATTCTGCGGTACGAAGGAAGAGACGAGTACGCATTTCCCAACGAACTACATTTGCCCATTGATTACAAAGGATAGGAAGGTCGCGATACGATTGAATCCAATTCTTATAAGTATTCCATATAATTGTTTCAGAAGTAGGTCGAACTATGAGTTCCTCTTCGAGTTTAGCTTCGGGGTCGACAACAACGCCTGTACCATCGGGATTGGTTTTCAGGCGATAATGAGTTACCACTGCGCACTCTTTTGCAAAACCTTCTACGTGATCGGCCTCACGGCTCAAGAAAGATTTCGGGATAAAGAGAGGGAAATAGGCATTTTGATGACCGGTTTCTTTGAACATATCATCAAGGATACGTTGCATTTTTTCCCAAATAGCATATCCATATGGTTTTATTACCATACAACCACGCACGGCAGAATTCTCCGCCAAGTCGGCTTTCACAACTAAATCATTATACCATTGCGAATAATTTTCTTCGCGAGGAGTTAGTTCTTTTAATTCTTTTGCCATTTTAATAATTAATTATAAAGCTATATTATTTTAACTTCAGTATCTTCTTGTATACAAAAATCGGAGAGAGACAAATTTTGCCAAAGTAGCAATTTGCCATCATAACCGAGGGATAGAGATTGAGTAACGAGCTGAGGTACGCTGAGCCCCACTTTCACATTATTCAGGTTTACCTCTGTAGTTATCAATCCGTTATAAAAAACAGTAGATGAAGGCTCCACTTGCAAATCGGTGATACACACTATGCGTGTCACTTTGCCATTGGCATCGCGCTCCACCATAAGATTATTATCTATGGTTTCGGAATCAACGAGTACTTTATTTGCTGCAACACGCTTTTTCATCTTGTTAATACTATTTTTTTTCGAACAATTTACTTTCTACATTTTTTATAGAATCTTGAGTATTTATGATAGACTTCAAGACATTGAAAGATAGTCGATTATTAAATTTATCATATACTCTATCGAGAGATATCGTATCTATACAGAGGCTATTAATACCTCGTAAAGAATCTACGACTATAATCTTAAAAGAGGTTAGATTTTTATCCTCAGGCAATATCTTTTTGAAATAGATATGACGCACAAGAGAGTCGGCATAAGAATGATGCAGCATTGAATCGGCACTACCATCGTCGTAATTAAAAATCATCCCGGAGTAATAGATTGTAGAGTCAGGTGATATTGCACGTATGGTTAAATTATATTTAAGAGTATCATTCTTAAAGAGATATCTATTGTCTGTATTTTGATAAAAAAGTGATAAATCTTTCTGAACTTTATCTGTTTTTTTTATTTGTGGCAGAACAATTTTACGTCTTCCCAACCAGAGATTGAAGGTATCGATAGAATCTAATGCAGACAAACAGGATTCCGGATGGTAGTAATAATTATCTACTTTATATTGAAAATCCACTGATTTATCGAGTACTTTCCGATAAATCAATTGCAACTCATCCGGGTGTTTGGCATACCATTTTAAAGAGTTATCGAATTCTTCTTTAGTAGTATGATGTTTTTTAAAGATGCCTTCAAAGATTTGCTGTTTATCTTCTTGAGAATAACCGGGTTTATACACTTGAAAGATTGTTTCGGCGAGGTGGATATCGAAAAGGATATCCTCCATTTCTTGTTTATTAAGCACGGACCAAGGGCGGAAGTCGCAAGAATTAAGAAGCAACAAACAAGCGAGAAGAGATATTTGAAAAAACCTTATCATTCTTTTTTACTTGATACTTTTTCTTTTTTAGGGAATAGCATATCGATAGTAACGCTGAAATCTTTATGAAAGAAGATTATCAAGAGAAAAACGGATACGGTGATATAAGAGTCTGCCAAATTAAATACCGGGCTAAAAAAGATTTGACCTCCTAATAAAGGCACCCAATCGGGGAAAGTAAAAATAGGGAAGTAGAACATATCCACTACTTTACCCATAAAAAAAGGGGCATAACCGCCACCATCGGGTAACCATTGAGCAACGCTTGTATAAGTACTTTCCGAGAAGAGAGCTCCGTAAAAAATAGAGTCCACAATATTACCCATAGCACCTGCCAGCACAAGCGAAACAACTATGATATAGCTCGTTTTATAGTTAATCTTCACAAGGCGATAGATATAATAAACTATAAAACAAGATACAAAAATTCGGAACAAGGTAAGAAACAACTTACTACCGAGTGTCAGGCCAAAAGCCATACCGGGATTTTCCACGAACCATATATAGAACCAGCTGAATATTTTTACATTCTCACCGATGGTAAAATTAAGTTTTATGTAAATTTTAAGCCATTGGTCGAAGAAAATCGCCAGAAAGATAACGATTAGCGGAATGAATTTTTTTATTTTCTGCATTAATAATTATTTTTTGTTTTTAGCTTCGATACATAAAGTAGCATGAGGAACGGCGCGCAGTCTCTCTTTAGGGATTAATTTTCCCGTTTCACGGCAAATGCCATAAGTTTTATTTTCAATACGTACAAGGGCTGCTTGCAGGTGTTGAATAAACTTCATCTGACGTTGTGCAAGCTGACCGAAAGATTCTTTAAAGTTGGTATTGGCACCCTCTTCAAGAGTTTTAAAAGTATGAGAGGTATCGGTAACGTCGTTTCCATCCATATTACTGATAGATAGTTTAAGCTCTTCATATTCTTTTTGAGCTTTCTCTAATTTTGCGAGAATTATCTGCTTGAACTCCTCGAGTTCAGCGTCAGAATAACGAGTTTTTTCTGCCATATAAACTATGATGAATGTTAATAATTATTTCTCTACACTATTTTTAATTTTTTTGAAAAGGTTTGAAGCGAACACGAATCTGTTAAGTGACTCGTTATCAGAAGAAAAGATATTATCTTTTGATCCATCCCAAGCTTTACAACCATTTTCTATAAGGATGATATGAGCCCCCGTTTCCATAATAGAGTTCATATCATGAGTATTTACAATAGTGGTGATATTATATTCCTCGGTAATCTCTTCAATAAGTTTGTCAATAACGAGAGATGTAACGGGGTCGAGCCCGGAATTAGGTTCGTCGCAGAAGAGATATTTTGGGTTAAGGGCTATAGCGCGAGCTATTGCGACACGCTTTTGCATACCACCGCTTATCTCACCGGGGAAGAGGTTAAACCTGTCTTTAGTGAGGTTTACTCTGTTTAAACAAAACGTAGCTCTTTCTTCTTTTTCTTTGACCGTCATATTCTTAGCGAACATTCGTAGTGGGAACATCACATTTTCAAGCACGGAGAGGGAGTCGAAAAGAGCGGAACCTTGGAAGAGCATACCCACCTCACGGCGAAGCAATTTCACTTCGGAGAGTGACATTTTCGTAAGGTTTCTGCCATCGTAGAAAACATCACCCTTCTCAGGACGAAAAAGTCCGATAATGCATTTCATCAATACCGTTTTACCCGACCCGCTTTGACCGATAATTTGGTTTACTTTACCGGTAAAAAATTGGGCGGAGACGTCGGTTAATACAGCTTTTCCGTCGAAGGATTTATATATGTTGTTAACCTCAATCATATTAAGTGAGCATTATTTTAGTTAAGACGATATCGGCAAGAAGAATAATGATACTACTATTAACCACGGCATGAGTGCTTGCTCTACCGACGGCGATAGCGCCACCAAAGGCGAAATATCCGTAATAAGAGGATACGGAGGCGATAATAAATCCGAAGAATATGGATTTAATAACGCTATAAGTAAAATAGAAAGGGATAAAGGCGTATTGAATGCCGTAAATATAGTCGCTCATAGTAATAAGGTCGGTAAATTGGGCGACGCCGGCACCACCGAGGAGGCCGAAACCGACGCAAAAGATGACGAGGATAGGCATAAATACAACCAAGGCGCAAATTTTGGGCAATATAAGGTAATTAGCTGAGTTTACGCCCATTATTTCCATAGCATCTATCTGCTCTGATACTCTCATAGAACCGATTTCGGAGGCGATATTAGAGCCTACTTTACCGGCGAGAAGGAGGCACATGATAGTGGAAGAAAACTCAAGAAGGTAAGTATCTCTGAGCATGAGGCCGGTAGTATATCGAGGCAGGAAAGGATTTTCGGTATTAAGGACGACTTGCATAGTCATAATAACACCCATAAACACGGAAATGATAAGGATGATGCCGATAGAATCGGTGCCTAATTTTTCTATTTCTTTAGGCACTTGCTTGAACATCATCTTATAATTATCTGCTTTAGAGAAAGTTTTTCTCATAAGGATGCAGTATTGACCAACTTGGTGTAAAAAATTTTTCAGCATATTTACAAAAAGTAATAAGTGCACAAAGATACAAAAAATAATTAGAATAAAAAACGAGGTAGACAAAGAAAAGTCTACCTCGTTATTATTTGAATTACAGCACATTGCTATAAAAGTAGGTGTATTAGTAATAAAATTACCGAATAAACGGAAATTATATTAACCGATAAAAAGCAAAGAAACGCTCAAATAGCACGATGCTGATAAAAAGAATTCAATTAATAAGTAGTACGTTGTACTGCGGCATAATTGATTTTAAGAGCTTGAGCGCGTCTTAAAGCTTGTTTAATATCGGTAATGATACCCATCTTGGTTTCTTTATCAGCCTTGATAGAAACAGTAAGTAAGCCTTGTTCGTTTTCCTTCATGGCATTACGTTCGTTTTCGATGAACATTTCTATTTCATTCAATTCTGCGAAAGAGTCATCAAGTTGAATACGAGTTTCTTTACCGTATTTTTTTTGGAATTCAGGTCTTGGTTCACCGACATAGATGTAGCGAACAAGAGATTTCTTTTCCAATTTTTGTAATTCAGTAGCTTCAGGCACACGGATATTAACCTTATAAGTAACCTCTTTGATAGAGGTAGAAACCATGAAGAAGAACAATAACATAAAGATGATATCAGGTAAAGAAGCCGTAGAGACGGCAGGAACTGATTTTTTCTCTTGTTTTCTAATTTTAGCCATTATTTATTTCCTCCATAATTTTTAGGTTCAGCCTCGGATATTTTTTGAGGGTACAAATCCTGTACAGCTAACTGTTGATCTTCTGTGAGCTCGGAGTAAGATTTTCCGAATCTTTTTTTAGCGAATTCTTCACGGATTTCGTTGTAAGCGGCAACTAATTCGTTTTGAACTTCGAGATATTTTTGGTACTCTGTACCGCGGTCATTTTGAAGAGAAATGACGTGGTTTTTCGTAACCTCATAAGTTTCGGTTTTTCCGTCGATTTCTATGTCAACGGGAAGGATTTCCGGCAATGAAGATTCACGAGCTTCATTAAGAATGAATTCTTTGGCGCGATCTTTTAATTCTCTAACGTCGAGAGGTTCTCCTTGCACCATGAGTTGGTTATTAGAGTTGATAAGAACGACGAGGATGTTACGTTTGTTAACCTCAACATCTTTCTTCTCCATGTTAGGTGGAAGAGGAGGTGGCAGACGACGAGAAAGACCCTTGTCTACCGACATTGTAGTGGTAACAAGGAAGAAGATTAAAAGCAAGAAAGCTATATCCGCCATAGAACTTGCATTAATTTCTTGAACTTTTCTTTTTGCCATACTATAATTGTTTTGGTGCTAAGCGCACACAATATTATTTAATTTTAGAGATAATGAAAGTAACTAACATTGAAAGGATTGTACCGGCAAAAAGGATATAAGCAGTAAATATGCACATATCAGAGAATTTTGCCATAACACCTTGGTTATCAGTACCTTCATAACCGATAATTTCCATCTTTTGATCAGAACCCAAGCTCCAAGAGATGAAGAAGATAGCAGCGAAAACCACTAAAATCACAAGAGTTTTGATAGCTTTTTTAGGTTCGTTGATGAATGTTTTTACGAAGCTAACGATGGCGAAACCAAGAGTAAGGAGAATTGCGATAGCACCTAAAACGTAAGCCCAATTAATAAATAAATCGGTATAATTAGGAGCATTCCAAGTTTCCCCGTTGATTTCGACTTCGTTACCTCCTCCCATGAAGAACACCAAAGTAATTACCACTGATATAGCAGCGAGCAACCACAATGAAAGTTTTGGGAGTAAGTTAAATAATTTATTCATAACCGATTAATTTATTTTTTTGAATGTTTAACAACAATATCAAGGAGAGAGATAGAAGAATCTTCCATATCATTTACAACAGCCTCGATACGAGTAAGGATATAGTTATAGAAAATTTGAAGGATGATACCTACGATAAGACCGAGCACTGTAGTAAGGAGGGCCACTTTAATACCACCGGCAACTACTGTAGCGGAAATATCACCTGCTTGTTGGATTTTATCGAAAGCTTGAATCATACCGATAACTGTACCCATGAAACCGAACATAGGAGCAAGGGCGATAAACAATGAAATCCAAGAGAGGTTTTTCTCTAAAAGACCTAATTGTACAGAACCGTAAGAAGCAACTGATTTTTCTACAACATCTACACCCTCTGAGTAGCGAGAGAGACCTTGATAGAAGATAGAAGCAACCGGGCCACGAGTGTTACGGCATACCTCGAGAGCAGCATCTACACCACCTTTATTCCAAGCTTCGTCAATACTTGCAAGAAGTTTTTTAGTATTTACAGAAGAGAGGTTGATGTAAATAATACGTTCGATACAGAAAGCCAAACCGAAAATCAAACAGAATACTACTAATGACATGAATTTAGCGTCACCTTCGATGAATTTAGTTTTAAGAGCTTGGTGGATACTTTGCTCTGCAGGAGCCTCTTCTACAACTGAAGCCTCTTCTACGATTTCAGTATTTACAGGTTCAGCTACTTGAGCAGCATCTTCTGAAACTGCTTCTGTGTTTGATACCGCAGCAGCTTCTTCTTGTGCCATAACGTTTGTAGTCATTCCAAATGCAAGAAAGGCTACAATGGTCATCATTGCAAAAATTTTTTTCATTTGTGTGTTGTTTAAAAAGTTAATATTTATTTTAATTATTTTATTGTCTTTAACCACTAATATGCTCTTTTCTTAATGAAACAAGGGCATATTTCTCTTTTCAAAAAACTATAAATAAGAGAGGATACAATACACCACTCAAATTCGGTTGCAAATTACTAAAAAATAGCGACATGAAGTAATGATAACTCGATTTTTTTATCAGAAAATTATCAACAATATAATGGACTGATTTTCAATACATAGAAAAGAAAATCAAAAAAAATCGAGGATAATAATGCACACAATAACATTAAATATGAAATAAAGTGCGAGCATTTTCGGTTGTAATTTTGTCAACTATTTCGTCATCTACGTTGAAAATTGAAGACAAAACGGGGACTACTTTAGCAAGATAAGCGGGCTCGTTTCTTTTTCCGCGATAAGGGACGGGGCTAAGGAACGGAGCATCGGTTTCGAGGAGTATATTTTCCAACTTAACATTCTCGATTACTGAGGGTAACGTAGAGTTTTTGTATGTGAGCACGCCTCCTATTCCGATAAAAAAGCCTAAAGAAACAGCTTTTTTCACCTCTTCCACCCCACCCCCGAAGCAATGAAACACGCCACGGAGACCTCTATTGTTAAACTTACTTAAAATTTTAAATGTTTCCGCATAGGCTTTTCGCACGTGAAGTATCACCGGCAGGTTCAGCTCCAGAGCCCAGTTCAGCTGTGTAGTCAGCACGATTTCCTGTTGTCGTGCAAAGGTTTTATCCCAATATAGGTCCAACCCTATCTCCCCTACCGCCACATGATTCCCGGAAAAGAGGTCGTTTTTAACAGCCGCCAGATGAGTTTCGTAATTATCATCGACACTTGTCGGGTGAAGTCCCATTGCTGTAGAGGTAAAATCCGGGTATCGATTATGGCATCGATGCAATCTATCAATCGAATCGGCATCCACATTAGGCAGTACTACATGAGAAACATTATTTTGCAGAGCATTATTGACGACGGTATCTCTATCTTCGTCGTACTCCTCCATATAAATATGCGTATGAGTATCAATCATTTACTATTAATTTCATTTAAATAATCGGCAGCTTTAGCCAAAGAATCCACTTTACCTACATCCACCAATTTCAGGTTCGGTTGAATCAAGCCATAAATTTCGTATTTAGCGGCATTATTTAGATAGAAATCGATAATAGAGAATTTTTCGGGATAATTCTCCATTAGATTATGCACACACGGGTTTAAGAGGTGAATTCCGGAAAAAGCGAGTTTTCGGCATTGATCTACATTGATGTTAGCGAAAGGAGATTTCACCTCACCGGTAGAGATATTTGTCCAACCAACGAGGCGCATATCATCGTTAAAGAGCAGGTATCGGGAGGTATTTCTTTCGCTCACAAGGAGAGTAGCCAAAGCATTTTGATGCATATTTCTCAACATAAAATCGAGAGAAAAATTTGAGATAATATCTACATTATGCACGAGGAAATAATTGCTTTTCAGCAGGTTACGAGCATACTTAACAGCGCCACCCGTATCTCGAAGCAAGTCGGTTTCGTCGGAAAAAGCCACATTATTTCTATTTTTCAGTGCATCCACAATTTGGTTTGCAAAATGGTGGATATTTACCACAAAATCGGCAACTCCCTGAGCAGATAGATTATCAATAACGATATCGATAAGGGCTTTATCATCGACAGTGACCAAAGCCTTTGGTTTTGAATCTGTTAAAGGTTTCAGCCGTGTACCGAGTCCGGCGGCAAAGATAAAGGCTGTGATATTTTCGGGATTGATCATAAATTACAGAGTTTTCTCGATATCTTGTTCGCGGTGAATAACTTGAATATCGACATCAAATTTTTTGGATAGATGTTCAGCGAGTCGTTCAGCGCAATAGACGGAACGATGTTGCCCGCCGGTACAACCGAAGCATACCATCAAGTGGGTAAATTTACGTTCTATAAAACGTTGCACATGAGCATCAACAAGAGAATAGACATTATCGAGGAAAGAGAACACGCCGCCATCATCTTCAAGGAACTTGACAACCTCTTGGTCAAGGCCGGTGAAGTGCTTATAATGCTCGTATTTACCGGGGTTATTAATAGCACGACAATCGAATACATATCCACCTCCATTGCCTGTAATATCGTTAGGTATACCTTTTTTATATGCGAAACTATAGATGCGCACTTCGAGTTTGCGTTGAGGATTAAGTTCAGAGAATTGCCTCATCTGGGTCAATTCGGTGAGCAGACCCGAGAGGTAAGGATATTCGGTAAACGGCTCTCTAAGCAGACGGCGGAGATTATCGATAGCATAAGGGACCGACTGTAAGAAATGAGGTTTTTTCTCAAAATAGCCTCTAAATCCATAAGCACCAAGCACTTGAAGAGTGCGGAAAAGCACAAAATGGCGAAGTTGCTGACGGAAATAAGTTTCGTCGACAGGCATATATTTTCTGAGCGAATTGAGATAAGTTTTCACAAGTTCTTCTCTAAGTTCCTCAGAATAATTGGCTTTAGCTTGCCAAACAAAAGAGGCTACATCATAGTATATAGGTCCCTTACGTCCACCTTGAAAGTCGATAAAATAGGGTTCGCCATTGACGAGCATCACATTTCGGGACTGGAAATCACGATATAAGAAAGTAGCGGAAGTACTACGCATAAGGATATCGCTCATGCGTTGAAAATCATCTTCGAGCTTTATTTCAGAGAAGTCGAGCCCGGTAGCTTTCAGGAAGCAGTATTTAAAATAATTCAAGTCGAAAGAAATCATCCTTTCATCGAATTCCGGCTGAGGATAGCAAACGGAGAAGTCGAGCCCATCGGCACCAAGAAACTGAATTTCAGGCAATTTAGCCATAGTTTTTCTCAGTAATTCTCTCTCTTCATCGGAGAAAGAGCCGCAAGTACGCCCCTTTTCCGTAGCTTTAAAAAGAATTTCATCGCCTAAATCCTCTTGAATATAGAAGTTTTTATCATCAGAAACAGCAAAAACGCGTGGCACCGGAATACCTTGATTATAGAAGTGTTCGGAAATTTTCACAAAAGCGATATTCTCCTCAACAGAGGTGCCTTTTACACCTATTAAAGTATCACCATTCTCGCCTGTCAAACGGAAATATCTGCGATTAGACCCCGAAGAAGGCAACTCCTCGATATTTTTTACATTTTCGTGCTTATATTTCACGAATAATTGTTCCAACTGTTTCATAAAAATTTAATATAACTTACTGAATAACAGTAGTAAAAATTTACCACTATCACCTTTGAATAAATATGTATTGACAAATGCGAATTTAATAATTTATTTTCAAACAAGCAAGGAGTTTTACAACTACAAAAACCTAACAAACAATAAAAAACATTACAACCCACAAAAGCACTTTGTCATTCATAAAAAAAGATATACCTTTGCATAATGATATAAAAGCATAAAATCGTACAAAAGCACAATTACAACATTGAATAATAAATGAATATAATATTAAGGCTGATATTTTGTTTTGTTTTATATCCACTATTGGGTCCTATAGGAATATTATTTGGTTGGATAGGAGGTGGATTATTAGCACGGATAATTACCTCAATATTCGGTAATGATTATGTAGGTACTCAAAGTAATAATCGGCCTCAATATAATAATCCGCGAAGAGGAACCGGGTATCAATCTTTCAATTTACAATACGAATTCAGACTGATATTAATACAGTTAACAGCGGCGATAATGCAAGCCGACGGGCAAGTACTAAAAAGTGAATTAGAGCGAGTAAAAGATTATTTACGCCAGATATTTCCGGATACGAACGATGCCAACGAAGCATTACACATGTTGAGAGACGCGTTACAAACCAATATTAATATTGACAATGTAGCCAACAAAGCATCATTGATATTACAATATCAAATAAGGACACAGATGCTGTATATGCTGTTTGACATAGCAAAGGCAGATGGGGAGATTTGTCGGCAAGAGATTATTTTACTTCAGCGGATAGCAATACTTTTACAGATTTCCGAAGCCGATTATAAATCTATTTCCGCGATGTTTATCACAGAAAAGAAGAGCATCAATTGGGCGTACGATGTATTGGAGATAGATAGTAATTGCACCGACGAAGAGGTAAAAAAAGCATACAGAAAAATGGCGATGAAAAATCATCCGGACAAAGTAGCTACATTAGGAGAGGCGGAAAAGCAGAAAGCTACGGAACGCTTCAGACGAGTAAAAGATGCCTACGATGAAATTTGTAAACAACGTAATATAAAATAAATATGAAAAAAATCAGATTCACTATTCTACTTTCGTTTTTAGCAATATCATTAACAATAATTGCAGGAAATAAAGACAAAAAACAAGAAGGGGAGAGTAAATTCAATCAACTAAAAAATATAGAGACCTATGCTAATGTGCTTAGGGAATTGAGTATCAATTATGTAGACGACATCAATTACGACAATTTATTGAATTTTGCATTAGAGGGGATGCTCTACTCTTTAGACCCGTACACGATATTTATCCCCGAGGTTAACAACCAATATATTCGCACGATAAACAAAGGGGAATATATGGGTGTGGGCGTTGTGATACAAAAGATTGACGGAGAGATACACATTACAAAAGTGCTCAAGGATATGCCTGCCTATAATGCCGGCATTATAGTGGGAGACATCATGGTATCTATCAATGGTAAGAAATGTGCTCCACTGGAACTTTCTCAAGTATCGGATATGCTCAGGGGCACATCAAGCGAAAAACTAAAGATTGAGATAAAAAGATATGGTAATGAAAAAACCATCATAAAAGAGGTAACAAGGAATTATGTTTCTGAAAATTCCATACCTGTAGCTTTAGAAATTGCGCCGGGAACAGGATATATAAAAATAACCTCGTTTGTAGAAAACACATCATCAACCTTTAAAACGAAACTCGACTCTTTAGTTACCAACAACGGCATAGAGAATTTGATAATCGACCTTCGAGATAACGGCGGTGGTATACTTCAGCAAGCGGTAAACATTGCATCATTATTCTTGCCAAAGAGCACCAAGATTGTGGATTTAAAGAAGAGAAATCAGAAAAACACACAGACTTACAGCACAATAAACGTACCAAAATATCCGAACATGAAATTGGCCTTTATAGTAAATAAAGAGTCGGCATCAGCGTCGGAATTATTAGCGGGGTCGTTTCAAGATTTAGACAAAGCTCTCATAGTAGGAGAACGATCTTTTGGTAAAGCACTTGTACAAAATATCACCTCTACCGGATACGATACATATCTTAAACTCACAATAGGCAAATACATACTTCCTTCCGGCAGATGCATACAAGCAATAGACTATACATCGCGCCATGATGGAAATAAAGAGAGAGTACTTGTCGACTCTTTACTTAATGAATATAAAACAAAGAACGGACGTATTGTATATGACGGTAGCGGAATTAATCCCGACACTGCATTTGAAATAAAAGAAGAATTGACAATATGCGACTATCTTCAATACTACAATATGTTTTACAAATACGCCAATAAGTACCATTATGAGCACAAAACCATAGCACAACCGATGGAGTTTGAAGTTTCCGACTCTATTTATGAAGATTTCTGTAATTTTGTAATTGCCAACAATTTCAACTACTCATTAACCTCAAACATGTATCTACAGTCATTAGAGTCATTGATAAAAGCGGAAGGCTATGAAGAAATAGCAAAAGAGCACATAGATAAATTAAAAGAGCTGTTAAAACCTAATGTAAAATACGATTTACAAAGGCTGAAACCAACCATAAAACGCAAGTTAGAGAATGAGATAATTACCAGATATTACTACTCTCAAGGCAGTATGATATTCTCGTTAAAGAGTGATGAATGGATAGAGAAAACTATTGATATTATCAACAAAGACGAAGTTTATCAAGAGCTATTAAAGCCATAATACGCAAAGGATAACTACAGTCGAAAATAAATACCAACAAAAAAAACGGAGGGTGTATCAAAAACCAATAATTGATACACCCTCCGTTTTATTATAAACAAGTATTATTTTTGTTTCATACTAAAAAGTAGCCGAGCTTGCGATATGCAGAGCATAGCAACAGGCGTAATATAGTAAGCACCTATTTTAACAGCACTTTATTAATAGCCTCAACGAGCTGCTCCTTCGGCAGGGCACCTACATTGATTTGAGGATTATCATTCAACGGGCAGAAAAGGAGTGTAGGGATACTCCTCACTTGAAATACTTGAGCTAGTTCGCGTTCCACTTCTGTATTGATTTTGTACACAACTATTTTGCCTTTGTATTCTACTGCCAACTCTTCGAGTATAGGGCTAAGGCGCTTGCATGGTCCGCACCAAGTGGTATAAAAATCGATAATACAAGGTTTATCACCCTCATATTTCCACTCGTTCGGATTAGCTTCATAATTCCACACTTTAGACAAGAATTCCGCTTTAGTAAGATGCTTAACTACAACAACATCACTATTTTGAGACAAAGCAGACAGAGAAAAAAGCAGCCAAACAGCCACTATACTTACAATGTTTTTCATACATTAAAGGATTTATAATTTTCGGATACAAAAGTACCATTTTTTTTTGGAAAGCAAAATAGTATAGAATAAAAAAACCACTCTCATCACAAAGAGAGTGGTTTCAATTATTATAAAAATATCACTATTAATATTTAAGAGTAGGTTCGCCATTAAGGACGCGGAGACCGCTTGAAGCGAGTGCTCCGAGTTCATCTTCGCCGGCATAGACTTTAACAGGAGCGATAAAGCCTACCATATCTTCGATATATTTGCAAAAGCCTTTACCATAAGCGATACCGCCGGTGAGGAGGATAGCATCGACTTTACCCTTAAGAACAGTGGCCATGGCGCCGATTTCTTTTGCTACATTATAAGCCATTGCGTCATAAATAAGAGCGGCGTGTGGATCTTTACCGGATTCTGCTCTTTGCTCTACTTGATAAGCATCATTCAAGCCGAGGTGAGCCATAAGTCCACCATTACCGACGAGCATACGTTTCACCTCTTGTTTTGTATATTTACCGCTGAAGCAAAGGTTCATAAGACCCGTAGCCGACACAGTACCAACGCGTTCCGGAGAGAAAGGACCATTACCGCCGAGGGCGCAGTTTACATCGATAACTTTTCCGAAATTATGAGCACCTACAGAAACGCCACCACCAAGGTGTGCAATGATAAGGTTTAACTCTTCGTATTTTTTTCCATTTTCTTTAGCAAATCTACGAGCGATAGCTTTTTGATTAAGTGCGTGGAAAATAGAGATATTAGGCAATTCCGGGTGACCGGAAATACGAGCCACATCTTGAAGTTCGTCCACCACAACAGGGTCTGCGATAACGGCTTTACAACCGATTTCTTTTGCAATATCGGCAGCGATAAGGCCACCAAGGTTACAAGCGTGCTCGCCATATTCGGCAGAGAGGAGCACTTTACGCATATCTTCCGACACCTCGTAAACGCCGGAAACTACAGGGCGAGTAAGACCGCCACGGCCAACGATGATATCGAAATCTACAGGTATATTTTCTTCTTTAAGAGCCTTTAAGATAGTCTCTTTACGGAATTCATATTGCGCAGCCACAGTACTGAAAGGAGCTAATTCTTCCCCTTGGTGGCGTAAAGTTTTTTGAAATACCGACTCCTCATCATGGTAAACGGCGAATTTAGTAGATGTAGATCCGGGATTGATAACAAGAATTTTAAACATGATTGTTATATTAAAAATAAGGTTAAGAAAAAGCTATATTAAGCGAGCATAGCAGCCATGCAGATGCTATAGAATTTCATATCAGCGCTATCGGAGCGAGAGGTGATAACAACCGGTTTCTCAGTACCTTGAAGAGTACCTGCCATACCTGCGCCTGCAAAAGAAACGAGGGCTTTATAGAAAGCATTAGCAGAATCGAAGTCCGGGAACATCAAGATATCGGCATCACCGAGGATAGGAGTAGGCACATTTTTGATAGCGCCACGCTCTTTATCAAGGGCAAGGAAAGTATCCATAGGGCCATCAACGATACAATCGCCGAAATATCCGGTTTTAGAAAGCTCTATGATATCGAGATAATCTTGCATGAAAGCGATTTTCGGATTAGCCTTTTCTGTTGCGTGAATAAGAGCTACTTTAGGCTGTTTAACACCGAATTTACGTGCCATTTCGAGCACATATTTGAGCATTTCGATACGTTGCTCTTTAGTAGGAGCCGGGATAACGGCAGGATCGAGGAAGAAAGCGAGTTTATGATAGCCCGGAATATTGAGGGCGGAGCAATAAGTAAGCACTCTACCTGCAGGAAGGAGACCTTTTTCTTTATTGAGGACAACACGTAAGATAACGTCTGTATTCACCATACCCTTCATAAGTACGTCGCATTCACCGGCTTTAACCATACGAACAGCCTCTTCGGTAGCGGCTTGGATATCAGGTACATTTACAATATGAACGAACTCTGTAGGCTCGAATGCTTTTAACTTCTCTGAGATAATTTTTTCATCACCTACAAGGTAAGCTTCGATAACACCTTGGCTTACTGCGTGCATTACAGCCTCGATAGTATGGTCATCAACGGCATTAGCCACAGCCATTTTTTTACGTTTTGCATTTTGACCACTTGTAAGATAAGCAGTCAACTCTTTAAAAGATTTAATTGGTTCCATTTTTATATTTACTTGTTAGATTATTACACAACTTATTCGATACAAAGGTAGAAAATAATACCAAAATAAGCAACAGAAAAATAGGGGCAACTACTCTACCCTATTTTCATTATAGTTTTCAACCAAACAATAGTAAATAATAACAAATTAAAGATAATGGTAATCAATTTTATAGAGAAATATCAATCTGCAATCTCATATCACTTTTGACCTCCCGGTTATTTAACATAGAAGGGTACCATTTTTTGCACGAATTGAGTATCTTTTGTGCAATTTTTGTGTCTATTCCAAGCGTTGCACCATTGGTAACAGACTTGAGGATAGCATCTCCATCTTCATTCACGGTGAAATCGATAAAGACCAAATTATTCGTACCCATCATATTTAGGAGCTCGTCGGGATATTTTTTTGCAATAGCCTTAAAAAGTTTCTGAATATTTTTATGAACTGAGTAAATAAAGCGAGTTTTGCCGCCTTTAGGACGAGCTACAACATCGTAAACCACATCTGTATTTGTTGTACTAAGGGTGCTTTTCACCCATAAATTTTCAAACCCTTCCACTTCCAAATCACTGAATACAATAGATTCGGCGTCATCTTGTGCAAAAGCAAAGAAGGGGATGAAGACCAACAATAAAAGAAAGAATATTTTTTTCATAATATTAAAATAATCGTAATTGACCGAGCATATCGTCGATATCTTTAGAAGCATCGTCGGCACCATCGGCATCGTCGTCAAAAGGCTGATTGCTAACAATTTCTATACCTTTTGTAAGTTCCTCATAAGATTTTTTCGCACTCTCCGCCCCGTTATTATCATCGGTATTATTTTGAGATTCCGCATCATCTGCAGGTTCGCCATTATCGGCATCATCTTCGGGGAATCTAAGCGGCTCAAGTTCAACGATATCAGCAACATTATAAGTAGTGATTCGTTTTCCTTTAGCTTTAAAACTTTTTATACCGATAAATTCGTCGGCATCAATTTCGAGAGGTTCTCTAAACTCATCGCCATTACCAAAAATCACCTTAAAGCGAGAGTAATAATTGCAAGAAATTAATTTTAAGAACGAGCCATCGGCAGGGGATATAAACTGAGTACGTTTGTTAATAGGTTCGAAATTAAAGCGTTTAATATAGAAATATTTCTGTTCCGCATCAAAGAGGATAGCAGTCCACACCTTAGACACATCGAATTTTTCTATCAGCAGCATATCATCGTCGTAATGATTATTCAGGTCGAAGTCGGTAACATAGTAATCACCGGACTTGGTAACGACGAGAATTTTATCATCGCCATCGAAATTACCGAGGAAATCGCCGCGTTTATCTACATTTAAGCGTAGCACATCACGGTCGAAATAGATATCTATACCACCGAGAGTTGAGGTACCCCTTTGTTTGAGGTCGATTTTATGGACGTCGAATTTAGTAAGGATATTACCCATTGATTGACGCCCCTTAATAGCGATAGTAGAGAAATCTTTTTCGAACACGAGGTTTTTCACTCTGCGAGGAGAAGGTTTGAGTACCACCTTGATAGTTTCCGCTTCTCCATTTGAATTAGCTGTAAAATACACCACTTTAGAGCCCGGAGTACCCTGAGTAAGGTCGTAATCCTTATCACGATTAACGGAATTTACGGCAAAGCGTTTGATATAATAATCGCCTGAAGAGCCATTTCTATACACCGCATTGTAGATAGTACGTTTATCATTTTTAATAAAAATACCAACGTGAATAACATCTTTACCTACATATATTTTATCTGCAACTTTAAAGACCCGATACTTACCATCTTTATGGAATACGATAATATCGTCAATGTCGGAGCAGTTAGATATAAATTGCAGATTATCATCGCGTTTGAGAGCCATACCCACAAAGCCCTCCACTTTATTGAAATACAATTTCTTATTAGCTTCGACAACCTTTACCGCTTGGATAGTTTCGAAATTACGGAGCTCTGTTTGTCGAGGGTATTTGGCTGCATATTTATCTTTGATATAGGTAAACCAATCGATAGTATAATCGACTAAATGGCTCAGTTTGAAGTCAATATCCTTAATTTTATCTTTAAGGGCTACAATTTGTTCTTCCGATTTATCGATATTGAATTTAAGGATACGCGCCATTTTAATTTCGAGCAGACGTTTCAAGTCGTCGGAGGTAACCTCTCTGACAAAATGAGGTTTAAACGGTTCGAGGCGTTTATCGATATGATTAAGGGCAATATCGACAGATTTTGCTTGTTCGAATTCTTTATCTTTGTAAATTCTTTCTTGGATAAAAATCTTTTCGAGAGAGCAGAAATGCAGTTGCTCCAAGAGTTCGTCTTTTTCTATCTCCAATTCACGTTTAAGTAAATTTTGAGTAGTGATAGTGCTACGACGGAGCACTTCGGAAACGGTGATAAAGCAAGGTTTATTATTATCGATAACGCAACAGTTAGGCGAATAATTTACTTGGCATTTAGTAAAAGCATAGAGTGCGTCGATAGTTTTATCGCTTGAAGTTTTAGCCTCAAGATGAAGACGAATTTCGACATTTTTTGAAGTAATATCTTCTATTTTCTTTATGTTTACTTTACCCTTTTCATTCGCTTTAACGATAGATTCTATGAGCATTCCGGAAGTAACGCCATAAGGTACTTCCACAATTTTGAGGGTTTTATTATCTACCTTCTCAATTTTAGCACGAATAACAATTTTACCACCGCGTTCACCATCATTATATTTACTGACGTCGAGCATACCGCCTGTAGGGAAATCGGGGTATAGTGCGAACTCTTCACCACGGAGGAAGGCGATAGAAGCGTCGCACAATTCACCGAAATTATGGGGGAGAATTTTTGAATTAAGGCCAAGACCGATACCCTCGGAGCCTTGAGCAAGTAAAAGAGGGAATTTTACGGGGAGTGAAATAGGCTCTTTATTTCTGCCGTCGTAAGAAGGTTTCCATTCGGTAGTTTTTGCATTAAATACGGCATCGAGAGCAAATTTTGTAAGGCGAGCTTCGATATAACGAGGGGCGGCGGCACTATCGCCGGTAAGGATATTACCCCAGTTACCTTGTGTATCGATAAGGAGATTACGTTGTCCGAGATTAACGAGAGCTTCACCGATAGAAGCGTCGCCATGAGGGTGGAATTGCATTGTATGACCTACGATATTAGCGACTTTATTATATCGTCCGTCTTCGATACGGCGCATAGAATACAGCACACGGCGTTGCACGGGCTTAAGGCCGTCATTGATATGAGGTATAGCACGCTCCAGATTTACATACGAAGCATACTCCAGGAACCAGGTACGGAACATGCCGGAAAGGTGATACACATCAGCCCCCTTCCCATCAGTTACCTTATAGTCGGAATGTTTACCATTATTATCATTGATATCCACATCATCCGTCATAGACTGATTATTGATTGTTACATCATCAGCACTATCAATAACATTATTATCGTTAAACTCTTCGTTATTATCCACTATTTCAGACATACAAGTATATTAGAATCAAACCAACTGCAAAGGTACAAAAAATAAAATGATTTACAAAACGAAGAGCATATCGATAGAAAACAATCTACTTTTAACAAGCAACTGCAAAATTACACTTTTTCCATATTTTTACGCATGCAAAATTACACTTTTTCCTTATTTTTATGCTTGCAAAATTACACTTTTTCCTTATTTTTACGCATGCAAAACTACACTTTTTCTCGTTTTTGTAGCTGTATCAAGGTGATTCTTTATGAATTTTCACTATATGCATAACAAAAAGGATCAGGGGATAGGTTCCTGATCCTTGTCTGTCTTGTGAATATTAAATACTCTGAGAAGGGTTCGAATTCATCAAGGAAGCAAGTAGGAAGTCCTGTTTAGCTTTCTGAGGAAGATTCTCATACCATTCCCTTATTGAATATAGAAGGATTATGTACCTGTCCCCTGATCCCGCATTTCTGCTGAGATTTTTTGTTCTTTTAGGAATACGTTATAAACAAGTAATTTATGGAAGGGCAAACATTCCATCTATATTTACTTCCATATTTTCAGGCACTACAAATGAATTAACAAGATTATCATTTTCATAAATACTTAAATAACAATTTCCGTCTGCCACAGAGATAAATCGTTGTGCAGTATAGATATTATTATTTTTCACACAAATACCTTTGAATTGATAAGAATCCAATCGACAAACTTCTTGAAAATTTTTATAAAGTATTACTTTATTTTCTCTGACACCACCGCCACTCGGAAATTGCAACACGGCAAAATAGATATCATTATTTACTTGAGTAGCGCCACCACACCAACTTCTATAATAAACTTTGTCATATCTCATCATCGCAGTATCACAGTATGTATGCAATAACTCTCCATTTTTAAAAGAAGCCGCAATACTCGGATATGTATGATCTGTAGGTTCATAATAATAACCATCTATATCTTTAAACATAATAACATCATCATTTTTATCAATAAAAAATCCGGCAGCACTTTTAAGAGAATTTTGAGTAGCATCGTAATTGGCTATCAATTTATTGTTTTTCCAAACGCAAGCGGTATTACCATTAACGGTACAAAGAAAACCAAGGCAATAAACGTCACCATTTTTTATATAGAACTTCTGCGGTTGAGCAAAAAGCGTCATAGCTAATAAAGTCGGAGCTTCTAATTCAACATCATAAAAGTTGCCATTTTCCCAATAATTCGGCTTATATTCATATATATTAGTATTTGGCTGGAATTTTCCATACACTCTAACCTTACCATTATGTACGAGCAAAATACCTCCATTACGCCATTGAAATTTATCAATTATTTTGCCGTTTTTTCTAATTACACTGCAGGTATCCGTACCGTGTATTTCACCACACAACAAATAGACATCTTTCCATCTACAAAATGGTCAAAAATTCTTTTAACTTCATAATCTTCATGTTTCTCAAAATAATATCTATCACCTTTTATAAAGCCATAAAAATTACCATTTACATTATCGCCCCCGTAATAAAACACCCCTGTACCGGTATTTAATTCTCCATAACGATTACCATCGCAAGAAACGAACAAAGTAGTAACAAAAACTACAAACAGAAATAAAGTCACAATCTTTTTCATAATAACTTCAAAATTTAGATTAAACAATGAAAAAATTTATCTAATAACGAACAACAACCAAAGGTACATATATTTATAACCTATTGATTATTAATGATTTTTCAAACAATCATATA